>Ga0114971_10000803_pt1 | contig 21262 bp, 3 predicted proteins | sample M_140625_MF_Meta_FD_87320 | JGI IMG/M metagenome (GOLD analysis project Ga0114971, IMG submission 87320) | Freshwater microbial communities from Lake Montjoie, Canada to study carbon cycling - M_140625_MF_MetaG | ecosystem: Environmental > Aquatic > Freshwater > Lake | place: Lake Montjoie...
AAATACGATAAATATAATAATTACATAAATAAAAATTGTAGAATTAACCCAGGACTGAATTATGGTATACTTATATAGTGTTTTTACATTTATTATTAATTATTCTAATTAATAATAGTTTTTTATTGAAAACAGTCGATAAGGTAAACGTTATTATGTTACGATAAATTCACGGCTTTTTCACAAAAACCCGTACCAAAAATGTTACGATAACAGAATGTATGGTATTACAATAAATGTACTCAGTATATTCACTGAGTAAATAATAAAATTACTACTAAAAACTGTTATAGTAAATAAAATTAAGTTATAAGATAGTGGATAAATTCACATCTTTTTTACTCTATTTATTTGCTATAACAGAATTATAGTAGTATTTATTATATTTATTCAATATACTCACTGAATAAATCATTATATTAATTAACATTCTGTTATAGCAAGTTTTGGGGTATCCGCCCTGAGCGGAGTAAGGCCTTTTGTGAAAAGGTCTTGGATAAATTCAACTTTTTAAATTCAGTACTTATCTTGAAGCACGTAAAAGTTTACCTTATCGACCGTTTTTATTTTGCTTGTATTTTTGATTATATTTATAAATATTATATAAATGTATTATCGTGTTTTTACGTATATTTTTAATTGAAATAATTAAGAATAATATTTTATTAAAAACGGTCGACAAGGTAAAAAGTGGTTCTAACATTCCTTCTATGAAAGCTCATCCGTATTTTTTTGTATATCCAAACCATTTAGGTAATGTACCATTTTGATATAAACGTAATATTATTGCTAATTAGTTTTTTAGACACCGGTCTTCATTTTACCTTTACCATACACAGAACTTATATATGGTTTAACTGTAGTTACAAGTTGATTATAGTTACCAAGAGTAGACCAGCTTAATAGTAATGGATTATGATCAAATTATTTTACCTTGTCGACCGTTTTTATCCTTAGGTTAATTCTACAATAAAATTGTAGAATTAATCCAGGCCTACCAAAACTTGCTATAATAGAATGTTAGTTACGATAATTACTTAGGAGGACGTACAAGTGGCCTAAAGACTTCTGCTAAAGTCGGTCCTCCAGTTGTTTTTGCCCATTCATACCATTTAGGTAACACACCATTTTGATATAAACGTAATATGGTTCCTAAATAAACAGCTGTACCTTTAGCCCACGATGGTATTTGCTTAGGAGTTTTTTCTATAGTACTTATCATTTTACCTCCAGTATAAGCACCACTTGAAACCGGTGCAAGCGTGCTTGCAATATTTTTATAGTCATCAATAAATTTTGAAAGATCAGTTGGAATAGTTGCTCCTGCAGATTGAGAAAGTTCTACTGATTTAAAAAATAATGACAATGTATTTTCAGTTATATCAACCAACGGTGATTGTTTTACAAAATTAACCATTTTTGATATTAATGGTCCTTCGTCATTAACTAATTTGGCAAAGTATGCTTTTGCATTATTAGAAAATGTTAAGGCTGCTTTTTCTGCTTCTCTTACAGACATAGATACAAATTTAACTGATAGTTCCTTAGTAGAAAGTTTACCTGCATTGATACTCTCGGAAATAGCTTCTCTAAAAGCTAGTTTACCAGCTGTGTTCATTTGAGTAGATAAACTAGTTACTGCTCTTTTTATATCATAAACAGTAGCAGCAATCATGATACTTTGAGCAACAATATGAAAAACAGGTACTTCTCTTCCTATAACTTCATCTACAAAAGTAAGTACAAAAAGAAATATTTGTAAAGGAATACTAACTCCTACAGTAGAAATTGCTAGTATAGTTGCTGCTAAGTTTATTGCTATTTTAATCCAAAATGCTGATGACTGAAGTGTATCACTAACGGAATTCGCTCCATAATGATCCCAATCTATATCCTCAGACTTATTTGCAGACTTATATAACTGTACACCACCTATCATAAGTGGGTCGGTAGAATTTAAATCTGTATTTATATGATATCCAGTATTCCCATAACAACCTTCACTTGTGCAAAAGTTTTTAAATCCTTGAAAAAGACCTTCAGGACAACTTGACCATGTACTACAACCAGGAGTGCAATTGGGATTAGTATTAGAATCGGGACCTTTACATTCAACAGGAAGTATATTATGATTACAAGCACAATAAGTTCCAATTGGACAAAGCAGTGGTCTCATAGATTTAGCTAGACAATAAAATCCAATTGGACACGGAAGTTTGCTTGACACTGTTGGACAATAAAAACCAGCTGGACAGTCTCTATTGACTAAACTACTCCTACACATTTCCAACGATGTGTTGTAACCATAATTATCGGGAAAAAATATACCATTAATACTATCAGTGCATTTTGTAGGAGAAAAAGCACCTTCAACACAATATGATCCGTGTGGACACGGGAGACAAGCATCTGAAGAAGTTTTAGATCCTATCGGATTAAATGTACCTGCAGGACACTTTATTTTTGTAAAAACATCCGGACAATACGAACCGGGTGGGCATTCTGGATGAGGAATATTAGGAGGATATAATGTAGCTTTTAATTGATCGCCATATATACCATTACTGAGAGGACAATACATACCAGGTTGATCACAAATAAGAGGTGGTATATTTCCACCTTGACAAAAATATCCGTCCGGACATCCTTTGTTCTCAATCATATATAATTCTTTATCATATTTTCCAGAAAAATAACGACTAGGATTTATAAAATATTCAAAATATGTATCCCGTGCATCCATTCTTGTATAGTCTAATAATATTAATGGAATTTCCAATGTTTGTATGCCGTTATTAAATTCATCAACATATTTTTGGTTTTGTTCATTTATATAAGTCTGACTAACCACCGTGGTTCCTCCCGGAATAAATGAACCCATACCTAAAAGTGATTTTGGTTTTATTCTTTCATCGTTACAATCAGCTAGAGTCTTCAAATTAATTCCGCTGACATTTCTTGGATTCCCTGCATATGAACTAAGAGGACATTTTATAGGTTCTTCATTACCTGAAGGACAGTAATATCTTGGTGGACAAAGTTGAACGGTATCACCATTAGAATATTTAGGTTTGTGTACTATAATTCTTTTAGTGTAACATTCTGATTTATCTGATAAATTCATAACAGCAGGAGCTGTACCAAAAGGACACGCTATAGGACCTACATTACCTAAAGGACAGTAAAATCCAAAAGGACAATCTGAAATCTCTAATTGAGGATTACCACTATTGTCTATCGTTACTGAAGCACCAGTGTAACCTGCAGGTGTATCAATACATGAAAATGAATCAGGAAACGAGAATGTTCCTGGTGGACATATAATTTCTCGATTTGTACCAATAGGACAATAATAACCTGCAGCACAATTTTTAAATCCTCCATTCTGTAATAAACGTCCTGGTGGAAGAGTAAAACAATCCTCTACTTTTTTGGCACCTAGGTCTGAAACAGTTGGGTTAGGGCAGAGTCTTTTCTGATTACCTCCAGGACAATAATATCCGTAAGGGCATGGTTTCATTTTTGAATCGCATAGATATCCAGGTGGACACACTTCACAATCTGCTTTAGAAGTCGATTCAGACTTGAAGGTTATTTTATCGCCTAGTCCATAAGTACTGCACGTACGAATTTCTCTTTGGGGTCCAGGTTTTTTTGAACCAAAAATGCTATCGTGGTCGCTGGCACTTGTCGAATTGGCAGGACAAATATATCCTTTTGGGCATGGTAAAGAATGTGCTAGTGTTCTGTCTATTCCTAATTTAATATTCCAGTTACTAGAAAACATGTCAGTAGAATCTAAACTAGCATAATTATATTTATCCCTTCCTATTTGTATGTCTTTTATAAATAAATTTCTTGTAGTATCGTATCCAAAATTATGAAATGTGATTATTGTATTTTCTGTATAATTCCAGTTAATTGTAAAAGATTCATTCGGTCTAATAGGACTTATCATATACGCAGGTAACCCAAACGGTGAGTCTTTTTTATATGTTATTAATGGTCCTGAAGCAACGATAATATTATCTATAGGATTATTCATACTGAATCCAAACATATATGGAGTTGTTAACGGAGTCTTATTGGTAAACGTCCAGCTAAAACCAGATGTCATATAAGATGGCATTCCAATTGTCATTTCTTTTAGTAAATTAAACTCTTCAAGTAAATTATATGAGAATATAAAATCAGGAGATTTTTCTAGAGCTTGTTGTTTTACTGCATAAAATTCTTTATAGTCTTCTATGGGGCAATAAAACCCTTCATTACAAGGTTTACATGCGGATTGACCAGATATGGTACTCATATAACCATCACTACACAGTTTGGGTCTGACAGAAGAAGATGGACAGTATGAACCGGCTGGACATGATAATGTAGCACCATTTGTGCAATATGAACCTGCTGGACATGGTATACATGAGTCAACCGACGTGCTACCTGTTGTTATAGTACTTTTTCCGTCACCACAACTAGTAGGAAAAGTTGTATTATTATTCGGACAATATGATCCTATCGGACAACTTTTTATAGTACCAGCCATACAAAAAGAACCTGCAGGACATGGTATACAAGAGCTTCGATCAGAATTTCCGGATGATGCATTATAAGTACCTGGTTCACACATAGTAGGTATAGATACATTTGATTTACAATAAGATCCAGATGGACATGTGCGTATTATACCGTTAGTACAATATGACCCTTCCGGACAAATTAAACATGAGTTAATAGATGTTTGTCCAGCTAACGAATTATATGTTTTTTCAGGACAAATAGTAGCAATACCATTATTACAATACGATCCAGATGGACATGGTACCTGTTGTATAGAACCGATAGGACAATAGAGTCCTTCTGTTACAGGACATGATAAACATGAGTTAATACTTGATTGACCAGATAATGAATTATATGTACCATATGGGCACAATATAGAAGAGTTATATGTAGGACAATATGATCCTGCCGGACACGGTGTACTATTTCCAGAACTACATAATGTACCCGCCGGACATGGTAACGGTAAAAAAGACTCAGATGGACAATATGATCCTGTAGGACACGGTTTAGGAAATACATTATTATCTTCTGGAATACTTACGATAACGACGTATTTTTTTGGTAATTGATTTAGACTAAAATTATAATTTAGCACGTAATTATTACTAATGTCAATAGTAGAGGTAGAAGTAGTGGAAGTGACTTCAGAACTATTACCTATCTCTTCGTTTCTTATTCCATTTGTACTGAGTACAAACATGCTATTAGGTAAAGTACCACATGCTATATCTGTTCTATAACCTACTCGTAGACCTCCACCACCACCAATAATCAAAGGAGTAATACTACTATTTTTTTTAATAAGTACTGAACTATAAGCACCACCTGTACTGACTGTACAAATTTCTGGTGAGAAATGAATAATTAGAGAGGAAAATGTAGGTAAATTAGTAATAACACTGCTAATAACACCACCATATCCTTCTCTACAAGAAGAATTACTTATAGGTGTTGCACTTCCAGAAACAATTATATTAAACGTAGAAGGAAGGATAGTTTTAGGTACTATAGTATATTCATTATTGTTTTCATAATAGGTTAATAGATTTATATAAAGTGTATGTGTAAATAATGTATAATTAATAGTAATAGGATATAATCCTGAATTGTAATTATTTGTAATTATATAATTATTATTAATCGTAAATTTACCGTTACCAGAATCAGTAATAAATGGTGGATAACTATATCTTGCATTTGTATATTGTGGTGGATTAGTAATTAGATAATAATTATTATCTTTTGTTGGATAAGATAGATAAGGAACGGAGGAACATGATAATCCATTTGGACAAGGAAGAACATAACCAGATACACAATAAGAACCTTCAGGACAAGGTAAAACAATTGATTTAGAAGGACAATATGAATTACTTGTACATATAGGTGATACAATAGAAACATCTGGTGAACTAATAATTTTCATATAAGGTATAAGATCGGTAGTATAAGAACAAGTAAAATATGATATACTACTACTATAATTGGAATCTACAAAGGAATCCCCACCACCACCAGCATAGGACGTTCCTCCCCCACCTCCAGTAAAGTTACTTGTTGAAGTTGGATTTTGATACATACCAGCACCAGCTCCACCTGAACCATTATTGAAAGGATCAGAACCACGCCCTCCTTTTAAAGCATAACTACTTGCATATCCTTTTACTAATCCATATGATGATGTAACAATACCTGCATCACCACCGTTATTTGTTTCTTTAGGATTATACATACCACCAACTCCTCCACCACCCCCACTAACTATAATATTCCTATTATTACTATCAGTCAGTATTGAACAACCTCCACCATTAAGAGTACCAAAACCAGTTCCACCATTAATGGTTTTATAATAACCACTTGCTAAATTATTTATTACAGTGGTAATAATAGCACCTTTACCACCATATGAATTTCCAGTACCTATAGATTTACCGCTAAATTGGACAGTATTACCAGGAGCTCCTGCTCCAGAAATAATTGCATAAAAAACACTTGGAAAATTTATTATTTGTTTAGTATTACTAGTATACTCAGTTACATTAAATCTAAGATTAAGAGTAATCCTACTATTACTAGAAATGATAACAGCATCAATAGTAATGGTATATATTCCTGGTGGAATACTATTTGATATAGTAAACTTTTTATTATTTATTTCAGTAAAAAAAACAGGATATCTAATAGTAGTAATATTATATGCACTATCAATTTTTATTGTAAAATAAGGACTGTCAAAAGTAGGAAATAGTAATGTAAAACCAGGGTTATCTATTGTACCAGCTGGACAATTGGTTGGTAAAATTGGACAATTATTACTAATAGAAGGATTAGGACAAATATACCCACTTGGACAAAGATTATACGTACTTGATCCTGAAGGACAATACGTTGTTGAAGGACATGATAATGGTAACGTAGATCCACCAGGACAATATTTTCCTGCCGGACATATAATACTAGAAGAAGGTGTTGAGCAATAACGCCCTGATGGACAAATAGAGTACTTATTTGATCCCGCTGGACAAAATGTACCAAGAGGACAATTTACAGATTCGTAAGATGTAGGACAATAATAACCAATCGGGCATGTTAATTTTGAACTGGAACCTTCAGGACAATAAGAACCATCATTATCACATTTAATTTGTTTTGTAGGATCAGGACAATAATAACCAGGTTTGCATTTTGTTTGACTGTATGATCCAGAAGGACAATAATCTCCAACAGTACAAGATTCAATAATATTATTTTGATACACATTTTTTATTCCATTAGCGAATTTATTCATTATCTGAAAATAGTATAATAAAAAAAATAAAAAATAAAATATAAAAGTAAAAATAATCTATTCAATATACGTAAGTTATTACCTTGTCTACTTTTTTATTTTTAAACCTTTTTGTGAAAAAGCCCTACCCGAAAAGGTGTTGTAACATAATGTCAATTAATATAATTTACCTTGTCGACCGTTTTTATTTTTTATTGTTTTTACAAATATTATATCATTATGTATCGTGTTTTTAGGTATATTTTTAATTAAAATAATTAATAATACTATTTTATTGAAAACGGTCGACAAGGTAAATAATGGTTTATTCAGTATATTAACTGAATAAACAATATATAAGTACTACTATATTACCACAACCTTTTTACTCTATTTATTTTCTATAACATAATATAAGTAGTATTTATATGGTTTATTCAGTGAATATACTGAATAGATAAGTAATAATAATTAAATTTATGTTATAGCAAGTTTTGGGGTAAGGTCTTTTTACAAAAAGCCTTGTATATTTTACCTTGTCGACCGTTTTTATTTTGCTTGTATTTTTGATTATATTTATAAATATTATATAAATGTATATCGTGTTCTTACGTATATTTTTAATTGAAATAATTAAGAATAATATTTTATTAAAAACGGTCGACAAGGTAAATATTATTCTGTTATAGCAAATAAAATTAAGACTAAGACTCTACACGTAAAGAAATCGTATATGTACTATCGATTCCATTATTTTTATATGTAATTCTAATATTATAGTCATTAGTTGGTAATGTAGATGAAATAGTAAATGTTCCATCACCATTATTTGTAAATCCAGTAGGGTAATAATAAACGATGTTATCATAATTAAATTCATTTACAATTGTAAAATATGGTATTGTGTCTGTAGGATATGAAACATAAAATGGAACGATTGGACAAAAATTTCCAACGGGACATAAATTAATGCTTCGAGATAATCCATCAGTAATATAATATCCTGGTTGAAATGTATTTGGAGCATATGAACCTATCGGACAATATTGCCCCCCTTGACATCTAATACGAGATTGTCCACCAGGGCAATATGAACCTACAGGACATGTAGTAGGAATATAAGATCTGGGTAAAGAACAATATGTACCAGGTGGGCAATTTTTTGCTACACTAGAACCTTGTGGACAAAATGTTCCAATAGGACAAATCAAACAAGATAAACTACTTGATTGTCCTGGCATATTATTATATGTTCCTGAAGGACATTGTATAGTAGTTAACGAATCTGGGCAATAATTTCCGGAAAGACATTGTATGTTACTTGTTAAACCTGAAATCGTACATTGTGTACCACTGAGGCATGTAATTTTATCCCTACCATCAGGACAATATGTTCCTATTGGGCAAATAGTAGGAATAGATGATCCCAATTTACAAAATGTACCACTATCACAAGTATTAGGTGTAGTAAATGTTCCAGATGGACAATATGATCCAATAGGACATAGTTCTGGTTTTAAATTATCATAACAAACATATCCAGCGTCACAAACAGAATACATACCAGAACCAGATGGACAATATGTATTATATGGACAAGGTAATGGATAAATAGACCCAGAAGGACAATATGATCCACTAGGACATTTATTAATAGTACTAGGATTTGTACAAAATGAACCTTTAGGACAAATTGTATCAGATGATGAATAGATGGGGCAGTATGAACCACTACTACATAAAAATGGACCGAATCCATAACTGCAATAATTTCCGGAAGGACAAGGATATCTATTTATACCATTTGGACAATAGTATCCTGTCGTGCATGGGTTAGCATATTCAGAACCAGATGGACAATAATTTCCGCTTGTACATCGTACTGGTATAGTGTCTTCTATCTCAGAACAATAGTATCCTTCAGGACACACATCTAGCGCATTAACACTATTAGGTGGACAAAATGTTCCAACATTGCATTTTATAGGAATATTTTCTCCTCCATATAAAATAGTAATACGAACTATTGGATCTGTATTAGAAGAAGAAAAACTATAATAAGTTATAGATGTATTGCTAGTATCTATATAAGAACTTCCAGCGGATCCAGATGAATAATATCCACCACCACCGCCACCACCACCTGCAGCTCCACCGCCAGCTGTTCCACTACCTCCTCCACCAAATAATCCTGCACCACCACCTGCAACACTACCTGCAATACCCATATCATAAAATTCATTGTTACTAATTCCACCTTTTCCGTCAATTCCATAACCACCACCAACTCCATTTATTGTAGTAGATAAACCAGAAATAAAATCCGATCCAGGACCATTCGTACCACCAGTACTTCCATTTATGTTATATTGTTTTCCACCGATTGCTCCATCTCCACCACGATTTCCAGTGGGACCAGGCATGGAGTTATTGTAACCAAATAATGTACCATTTCCTCCATATCCTAATTCACTTGAACCACCACGTATTTTTATATCGGATCTGTCTGTTTTCACTACAGAACATCCACCACCACCGCCACCTGCAATAATAATAGGATTATTACTCGCATCTATCATAGCAATATAATCACCACCATTTCCTGCGTCTTTACTTCCTTTACCACCGGTTTCTTTACCAATTAGAAATCTAATAGTTCTGATACCTGATCCGGATATATATGCTTTTATTACTCCTCCATTACCTCCAATACCTCCATCAATCATACCATTTGAAGTTCCTGTTTCACCTGCACCTCCTTCTATAACCATATAAAAATTACTAGTAATAGTTTGTGTTACAATGTTAGTAGAAGAATTTGTTGCTGTATATTGTTTTAAGGTTAAGAATAGTTCATAGTCTTTGCTAGTTCCATTATTGTCTACGTAAGTAATAGTAATAAGAGGCGATGAATCTAGTAACGTAGAAGTAGGAGCTAATGTAAACTTTCCATTTGATAAATCAACAAATTGTGTTGAATATATATATTCTGTAACAGTATAGTTGTGTGGATTACTAATAAAAAAATAAGGATTAAATGAAGTGGGATAATAAATAAAAAATACATCAGCAGCGGGACAATATGTACCTGCAGGACAATCTAGTGGTTGGGTAGCATATTGTGGACAATACATACCAGTAGGACAGAGAATATTAGTTATACCATTTGGGCAATATTCTCCAGGAGGACAAATGATAGGATGTATCGAACCAGTTGGGCAATATGTACCGGAAATACAAGTTTTTTCTGTAACTACATCTGGACAATACTTTCCTTTAGAACAAGGTAGTAAAGAATTTGAACCAGTTGGACAATACGTTCCAATTGTGTTACATGATTTAGCATAATTATAAATTGTATTTGTTGCTTGAATTGAAAAGTACCATTCATTTATATAAAAGTAATCTTCAACACGATTGTTGCCAAACATACCATTTGAGTCAATGTATATATTATATATATTAGGATATGACCCCCGTCCTATATTTTCAAAACTAATGTGTGAATTTGTTGATACATCATTCCATCGAATAGTAAACGAATCACCTGGTAAAATAGGAAAATTTTTATTAATAATATAGACGGTTTTCCCGAATGTATTTATTTCTTTATCTAAACCTTCTCCATAACTGCTAGTACTTTCTGGATTACCGGATCCACTTACAATAGTAAATCTAAGATATGATGCTGGAATGGTATAATTTGTTATATTTGTAAATTTCCAATTCCATCCGGATGTCATATAGGATGGTGTACCTGGCGATGATAAATTTATACTATAGGGGGTTATATATGTTGTATTGGGTGGACAATAGTAACCAGGAGGACATGGTATCTGATTTATTGCGTCAGTGCAATAATATCCAGACAAACAGTTTTTTTGGATGATTGATCCACTTGGACAATGTGTTCCTAGATCACACTTGATTTTACTTACACCATCTTGACAATAAAATCCAGGTGGACATAACGTGGGATTGGATCCAGATAAACATGTATAACCCGATGGACATACCACTTTATTGATTCCATCTTCACAATAAAAACCAGATGGACAAATCGAAATGGATTTTCCATCAGGACAAATAAATCCTGATGGACATTTTGATGGGTAAAGTGCTCCTTGCAAACATATTGTACCAGGTGTAGAAGGTATACATAATATATTATTTTCAATAACAGAAACGATAGTAATACTTCCTGATGGAATGGGATTAGATGAAAAAGTATAATCAACTATAGGAGTATTTGCTTTTGTGATAATATTATTAAAATTCTCTATGTGTTGAGATTTATTGTATTCTAATGACGTATCATTTTGTTCATCAATACATTCTGTATTAGATTTCATTATTTATACATATATACTATTAAATAATTAATAAATAATTATTTTACAAGACCTTTGTGAAAAAGCCTTACCCACAAAACGTACTATAATAGAATATTTACCTTGTCAACCGTTTTTAAAAAAATATTATTCTTAATTACTTTAATGAAGAATATACGTAAAATCACTATAAATAATTAATATAATATTTATAAATACAATCAAAATTGATGAGAAAATAAAAACGGTCGACAAGGTAAAATATAGTAGTATTTATTCAGTATATTTACTGAATAAACCATTATATTAATTAATAATCTGTTATAGTACGTTTTGGTGGGGGATAAAGCCTTGGGATATTTTCATAACAAATTTGTTACATAATAATATATGAACTTCCTGCACCACCGGAATTAAAAGAAGCACCACCGCCACCACCACCACCTGCAGCGCCACCTCCTGCTCCAACTGAATAGGGGTATTCATTACTTTGACTACCACCTCCACCACCTCCACCAAACAATCCAGCACCACCACCACCACCGTAACCAACACCGTAATTAAAAGTAGTGTATGATATACTTTTTCCACCAACACCGTCTAATCCAACTCCACCACCTTGACCTGTAGTTCCATTCGTACCAGCTATATTCATCCCACCCTTTCCTCCATTACTATTTGATCCATCTCCACCTGTAGTAGAAGTAGCTCCATTACCTCCACCATTAATACCCATTCCATTATTTCCATATTGTAATGTACTTGAACCACCAATATAAGTTGCCTCACCAGCGCTTCCACTGGAACCACCGCCACCACCACCACCAATCACAAGAGGAGTCTTTTTATCATCAGTTACTAGGGCAGTGTAGTATCCACCGTTTCCTGCGTATCCACCTTGACCACCTGATGATGTAGCAATGAGAACATCTACCAAAGGTAAATCTGTTACTAGTGCATTTATTGTTCCACCTGATCCACCACGACTATTACCATTTGAACTTCCAGCAGCTCCTGATACCATTGCATAATATAAATTAGGTAGGTTATCTATTTTAGATAATCCAGGGGTACTAGAATCATATGTAGTAACTTGTAATGAAATAGTATATGTTAATCCAGAATTATATGTAATGACGATGGGATATGTATTAGATAACATATGAGAAGGAATAGTAAATAATCCATTACTGTAATCGATAAACCCATTTGGATAGGTATAAGATGTAATTGTATACCCAAATGGATTTGAAATAACGAAATATGGGATGTTCGAAGTAGGGTAAGAAACGGTAAAAGGAACAGTAGTACAGATTGTACCAGACGGACAAGCATTACAATACGATGCTCCATAATCAGAGTAAGTTCCAGAAGTACATATAGAACATGATGAAGAACCACTCTTTGAATAACTATTGTAAGGACATAAAATAGGTGCTTTAGATCCAGATGGACAACTATAACCAGATGGACATGTTTGTACTATATCACCAGATGGACAAAATGATCCTGCATTACATAGTGTAAATGTAGAAGAACCTATACTATTACATAATGACCCCGTAGGACAACTAATAGGTTCTATAGATCTAGAAGGACAATAATAACCTATTGGACAAATTTTATTTACTGTATTGTTTGTACAATAATAACCAGCTGGACAAGGCAAATCTTCAGGTGAACCAAGTGGACAATATGAATCAGTAGCACAAGGATTTGGATGAATAGAACCAATCGGACAATACGATCCAGAAGGACATAAAATACTTGTACTACTAGAAGTACAATAGGAACCAGCTGGACATAAATTAGGACTAGAAGAACCTTGTGGACAATATGTACCGTTTGGACATGGTTGAACATTTTTATTATTTACAGCAGTAATGTTAAACATAGTCATCATTTCGGAAATTGGAGTAAAATATTGTAGATATAAAGATGGTTGATTAAATGTATCATTGTCATCAACAACGTATTGCATATTTTTAGTAATATAGGACGACCCGTAACTTGTATAAGAAGCGGAAATTTCTACATATGTTGTTGTTACATTTGATAATTTATTCCAGTAAATTACAAATGAATCACCTGGTTTTAATGGATAGGTTGGATTAATTGTATATCCATCTGCGTTTTGTACTAAATTATCACCATTACTTGTACTACCTTTTGTATCAAAACTACCAATTACTACTTTTATTCGTAATGTACCTGGTATAAATGTTTGTGAAGATATATTTGTAAATGTCCAAGTACCACCATCTGTCATAAAAGATGGATTACCATTAGATAAATTATTTGTAGTACTATTTAATAAAATATGTGGTGATAATATAGTAGTACCAGCTAAACAATATGAACCAGATGGACAAATTGTTGAATGTACTCCGTTTAGACAATATGACCCAGCTGGACAAACTAATATGTCAGATGAAGATCCAGATGGGCAATATTTTCCAACTGGACAAGGTATTGGTTCATATGAACCAGATGGACAATATGTTCCTTCATCACAAAGTAATGGAATCGTCGAACCGGTTGAACAATATGATCCAGATGGACAAACAGATATACTTTTACTACTAGGACAATAAAATCCAGGCGGGCATATAGTTGTTTCGTATGAACCAGATGGACAATACATACCAAGATCACATGATAAAGGAGTTGATGATCCACGTGGACAAACAAATCCCGGCGGACAAATGAATTCATTTATTCCATCTGGACAGTAGAATCCAGATGAACAAATGGTTTGACTACTTGATAAATTAGTAGTTGTACTACAACCATAATATCCAGAAATACAAGTGTATCTATCTATTCCATCTGGGCATACATATCCAGTAGGACAATCAATTTGTATAACAGTTCCACTTAAATCACATCCATAATATCCAGAAACACATTGATTTATAGTTACTCCGTCTGGACAATAGAATCCTGGTGGACAAATAGTTTGTCCAGTTGATCCAGTACCTTCATTACAACCATAATAACCAATATCACATTTATTGATCGTAGTTCCATCTGGACAATAGAATCCTGGTGGACAAATAGTTGGTGTTACAGCACCAGATAAACAAATAGTTCCAGAAGAACATATTGTCATAGGAAATCCATATGGACAATATGAACCAGCTGGACATGTAGTACAAGTTAATGTATTGGTATCATAATAAGTTGTAGAACGACAGATAGAACATGAAGAAGAACCAGATAGAGAATACTTATTATTTTGTGAAAGACAAATATCGGGATTTGAAGACCCATAAGGACAACTATATCCAGATGGACATTCATATATATTTATTCCATCTGGGCAATAAGATCCATCTGGACAAATGATAGGATCAATAGAACTACTAGGACAATATGTTCCAGGTTTACACTTTTTTGCATAATTATGGTCTTCACAAGTAATGATATATGTGTTGATAATAGTGTCCTTGATATCATCTTGATAAATCTGAAACATAGCATTATAATCCATATAGATTGCCATTTGGTTATATTGAAAATGTATATAACTACCTAGAGTTAGGTTCCAATTAATTGTAAATGAATCACCTGGTTTTATAGGGCGTGTAGGATTAATTATATATTGATCATTACTTTGTATCATACTATCACCATTACTAGTAGTAGAAGTGGGTGTGCCATTTCCAAATATTTGAAAAAGTATAGTAGATTGTTCAATTGAACCAGTAGATATATTAGTAAATGTCCAACTAGATCCTTCTAACAGAAAAGATGGTAAACCAGTAACTAAATGATTAATATTCATACTCTTATTTAATAAAACATATGGTGTTAGTAGACTTGTACCAGATGAACATGTATATCCTGATGGACATGGTTGTTCTGTCATTGGAGTAGGACAATAAGACCCAGATGGACAAATTTCTGGACTTGATGAACCAGATAAACAAAACGTTCCATCTGGACATACAATCGGAGCAATTGCTCCATTAGGACAATAATTTCCTATTGGACATATCGTTACATTATTTCCGTCTGGACAATATGATCCCGGTGGACAATTAATAGGTACAAATGAACCGATTGGACAGTATGTTCCTGGAGTACACAGTTGTACATCTGTACTACTTTGTGAAGTAATAGTAAATACATCTTTAATTTTTGTTACCGAAGTAGTTGTAAATAAACCATTTGAATCAATATTAAATTGTGCATAATCAATCATACCGTAATAATTATATGGAGTAGAAGAACTAGCTAATGTAATCAAATTTCCATTTACAGATGGTGTTATGTTCCAATAAATTGTAAAAGAATCATATTGACCAATTGGATGAGATACATTTATAAAACCTCCTTGTAATATATCACCTTTACTAGTATACCCTTTTGGATTAGCACTAATAGGATCATAAATATGATAAGGGTCACTAATACGAATATTTAGCATACCTGGTAGAAATACAGTTGAAGATGTATTTGTAAATTTCCAACTACATCCTTTAGTCATGAATGAAAAGGTACCATATATCATATTATTTACGCTAGTTGATAATAAAAGATAAGGTGTATATGACATTGTTCCAGCGGGACAAAAAGTTCCAGAAGGGCATATTGTTGGAAAAGTTGATCCAGGTGGACAGTACATTCCTTGTGGACATATTAATTCGGTTTGTGTAGTTGGACAATAAAATCCTTCTTTACATTGTCGTTTATGTGCAGAATCTGGACAATATGATCCTAAAGGACATTTTGTTATTGTAGATGATCCAGACTCACAATAACTTCCGGATGGACAAGGTAGAGGGTTTAATGATCCTGTTGGACAATATGTTCCTGCAGGACATTGTATAGCATTACTATTTATCGTATTAGTAACTATAATGCTAAATAAATCTTGAAGACCAATACCAAAATCTCCAATGAATGTATTATCATTGTTTATACCACCAATACTAAAAAAATATGGAACTAATCCATTATTAAGTTTTATATTAATAGCATTATAAAATGATCCTGGTAGTAAATTCCAATTAATTATAAAATAATCACCTGGTCGTATTGAATAAGTAGAATTGATTATATAATAGTTATTACTTTGTACCATACTATCACCATTACTGGTAGTGGAAAGAGGCGGTTTATTACTATCACCATCAATTATTGTAAATGTTAGTTCACCTGGATTAAATATGTTTGTAGATATATTTGTAAATGTCCAGCTATAGTCACTAGTAGTAAACGCCTGTTTACCATTTGAGAAATTATTAATTGTACTATTCATCAAAGTATACGGTATAAAACTTGTACCAGATGGGCAATAATATCCAGATGGACAAAGTTGTTCTGTTGCTGGATCAGGACAGTAGTATCCAGGTAAACAAATCGTATTTGTATTTGTTGAACCGGATGGACAATACGAACCAGATTGATTACACAGCAAAGGAATAGATGAACCCGATGGACAATATGATCCTATGGTACAAAGTAATAGTTCAGAAGATCCTGATGGACAATAATATCCTGCAGGACAAACTGATGATTGCGTTGTAGAACCTGATGGACAATAAAATCCAGGTGAACAACGTATTGGTTGAGATGAACCAGATGGACAATACGATTTGGATGGACAAAGTAGTTCATTTATTCCATCGGGACAATACGTTCCAGGGGGACAAGTAATAGGTACTGAAGAATTACTAGGACAATACGTACCTGGAATACATTGATTGGCATAACTAGTATTTACACATGTAATAACAAATTTATCTCGAATATTATTAAAACTTGGGCTAGTAATCGTTTTAAATTTACCATATTGATCAATATTAATACTAATATGATTATTATAATAACCAGGTCCATCGAATACAAGTAAGACTTCTGTATTTGGTACCAAATTCCAGTGTATTGTAAATGAATCTCCTTTTTCTATGGAATAGTTTGGATTTATCATATAACCACTTTGATATCCGATTCCCTGTATTTCACTTGGTCCATTCATACGATCACCAGTACTAGTACTAGCTGTAGGAGTACCGCTACCACTTTGAATTGTAAAAAAGATTGAATTTGGAATATTAGGTAAATTGTTTTGATTTACATTTGTAAATGTCCAGTTCGACCCGATTGTCATAAATGATGGTTTACCAGGAATCATATTATTTGTAGTACTATTCAGTAAAAGATAAGGGGTAACTACTTCCGTACCTGATAAACAATAATAACCTGATGGACAAGAGAGTTCTGATACTCCATCAGGACAATATTTTCCTGGGGGACATATTGTTGCTGTAGAGGATCCAGAAGCACATATTGTTCCTGGTAAACACTTTGTTGGTTGAGAAGATCCAGATGCACAATAGGTACCTAATGGACAATCGAGTTGACTTATTACATCGGGGCAATATTTTCCCGGAGGGCAAATCGTTTCTGTAGAGGATCCAGCGAGACAATATGTCCCTGATAAACACTGTGTTGGTTGAGAAGATCCAGAGGCACAATAGGTACCTGATGGACAAAGTAATTGATTTACTCCGTCAGGACAATACTGTCCTGGTGTACAAGGTAACGCTGATGTCGATTGTATTGGACAATAGGTACCTGATGGACATACTATAGCATATCTATTATTTATATTACACGTAATGTTAGCATTTAATGAAGTAATAGGATAAGTTTCATTAATCGTTTGAAAAATACCATATTGATCAATACTAATTGTGTTAACTTGATTGTTAATAGATAATAATATTGTTGTATTTGGCATGAGGTTCCAATTTATTGTAAATGAATCATTATATTTTATAACATATGATGGATTTATAATATAACTAATCATATTGTACTGATTAGAAAGACGTGTTGGATTTCGTCCTACTACCATAGTATCACCATTAGTAGTAGTCGATGTAGGATTTCCGCTACCACTTTGTATTATAAATTCAATCGAATATAAAGACGTATAAGATAGATTTTTAAATGTCCAACTTGATCCTACAGTCATAAATGATGGTTTACCAACTTTCATATTATTTGTAGTACTATTTACTAATACATAGGGTGATATTCCTGTTGTACCTGACAAACAATAATAACCGGATGGACAAGATAGTTCTGATACTCCATCAGGACAATATTTTCCTGGGGGACAAATAATTTCAGTAAAGGATCCGGATGCACATATTGTGCCGGCAGAACAATTCGTACACGTTGTTGCTCCCATACCACTATAGGTACCGGAACCACATATTACACACGTTGTTGCTCCAGAACTACTGTAACTACCCGAGTCACATAATACAGGTGAATTTCCTAGTTGACAATACGATCCTGCTGGACATAATGTACAGGTTCCATTCAGATTATAGTATCCATGTTGACAAAATGTAATAGATTTTGTTACTTCTCGTGCTTGCGTTGCGTTTCCATAATATATTTTGCATGTAATGGTAGCAGTTTCCGATGATGTACCCGAATAACTAATTCGGACAGTACTATGATCTCCAATTGGTGTTAGGGTTAATGTCTTGGAAGAAAATGACCATACGTAGATATAAGATGAACTCGTTTGTACTTGATTACTAGTTATGACAGAAGATACAGTAGTTCCACTTGGATCAAAAGGATAAACGAATAAGGATGCTGTAAAAGTATTGGGTGTCAGTTGATCAGTTATTGTTATAGATGAAATATAACGTGAGTACGTTTGAATAGTAGATAACGATTCAGTAAGATTAGAAAACGTATCATGAATCATAAAAGACATCGTGGATGGCGCAGTAACAGTATTGGCTACTAATTCAGATAAGGTACATTTTTGAAGATATGCTCTGGTTGTGGTACAATAATAATTGGTAGGACATAATTGTTCTGAGATAGAATTAGTATGACAATAGGATCCAGGTGAACATTCTACCATATTTCCATATGTATTTGTAAGAGGACAATAATTTCCTGCAGGACAAAGTCCATTAGGAAAGAATCTAAATGACACAGTCGGATCAAGATTAAACAATTGTCCATACGTCAGTTGTGAATAGATCAGTCGTATTTGAGAAACCACAAAATAACCAGCTTGTATACTAGTAAACGATTGAAGTTGTGTGATAGACATCTGTTGTAATTGAGACAATGTCCATTCAGACATATTAATTAATGGAATTGCTTGAAGTTGTTCTTTCGTTAGTGAGGGAATAACAGAAATAGGAAGTGCTGGTACTTGAATGGGAGTAAGACTTGATATATTATCAATCGAAATATGTGATATATCTACTGGTGTCAGAGATCCAATTTGTGTTGTTGTAAGATAGGAAAATTGAGCCGGTGTCAGAGATGATAATATATTAGACAATACAGTATGATCTGTAATAGATTGAAGTTGCAATAAAGATAAAGATGTCACATTGTCCACCGTACATTGTGATGTGTCAAATGATGAAGCACCCGAATAGGTACCTGAAGGACACAATGTACCGGTCACACTAGAATAGGGACAATAATACCCTGCCAGACATGGTGTTGTTCTTCCATTTCCTGTACAATAGTTTCCTAATGGACATTGAATCGATACATAAGGATTTGGACAATGGTTTCCTGAAGTACAAGATACAGAAGCATATGATACCACTCCAGATAAATCTTGTAACAATCTCGCATCATTACCATCTTGATTAGCAAGGAGACGAATTGGTGTTGCTGTTTGGTCCAATAATAGCACCGAGACAGGAATCGTTTTCTGTTGTTCAACAAAAGTCGTTATAGCTGACCAATTCAATGATATAACTGAAGAATAATCAGCAATGACAACACGTGAAATGATAGAGGAGGAAATGGAAAACGGTATCGTCAGTATACCATTAATGGAATCTTGAAGAACAACTGGAGTACAAATGTGTGCTATTGTTGAACTAGTGGTATGGAAAGTAATTAATTGTGCTACCGTAACGACAGGTGGTGGACAAATAACAATACTGGTCGGTAATGATGGACTACTATTTCCACGTACGTTTGTAGCAATAACATTAATTGTATAGTTGATTCCAATAATAATATCTTTGGTAAATGTATAGGATAATGTCGTCAAATCCGTAAGTTGATACAATAGATGATTACTGCTATCCGTAATGGTATAACTTGTGATGGGTGATCCACCATTTTGTAATGGTGCGGTAAACGTAACTGTTAATGAGGAGAAAGTAGATTCTAATGTAACACGTGTTGGTGAATCAGGTACGGTACTAGGAGTAACAGAAAGTGATTCTGCAGATGAAAGACCAGATCCAAATGAGTTTTTTGCTATTACTGTAAAGGTATAAGCGGTTCCATTGGTTAATCCAGTAATAACATTACCACTTGTATTTGTAGTTGTAGTGGGGTTTACAGCTGGATTTGATGTAATTGTATATCCTGTGATTTGTGTTCCTCCATTGTTTGCAGGGGCGGTAAAACTAACGGTCGCTTGTTTATCTCCAGCAATAGCAGTCACAGCAGTAGGTTTATCTGGGACTATATTAGGAATTACAGAAGAAGATGGATTCGATGCGACACTGGTACCAGCGACATTTCTTGCTGTTACTGTAAAAGCATAAGAGGTGCCATTGCTTAATCCAGT
>Ga0114971_10000804_pt1 | contig 21221 bp, 4 predicted proteins | sample M_140625_MF_Meta_FD_87320 | JGI IMG/M metagenome (GOLD analysis project Ga0114971, IMG submission 87320) | Freshwater microbial communities from Lake Montjoie, Canada to study carbon cycling - M_140625_MF_MetaG | ecosystem: Environmental > Aquatic > Freshwater > Lake | place: Lake Montjoie...
AAAATGAAAGTATTAAAAAAGAATGTACTAAAATGGGATCACATATTGATTTTATTGAAGATACTTATAATACATTACAAATGCCATTAAATTATGTTAAAAAAAGTATAGAACGTTTGACAGGTTCAGCTACAAAAGATTTGCCAATTAAAGATAAAAATTCTGATAATTCAGAATTTTAATATACATATATATATTATATATAATGTATAGTTTAAGACATGTCTTTCACGGAATAATCTTTGGTTTAATCTCATATTTTATTATGATACATGTATTAAAGCAATCTCAAGAAGTAGCACAAGATAGAAGTATATTACTTGCTGCAGTTGCAGTTGCATACATGATTTTATTTGGTCATGGAATGCCGAATCATGTTAATAAGAATATATTTTTATAAATAATGATGCCTCAAAAAACTAAAAAGTCCAACTGTAACATCAATTAGTAAAAAAATCCAAGCATTTTCATTTTTATTAATGGCATAATAAGCAAATAATCCATACATCAAGCCATGAAATGGTCTTAGGTCATTCCACCAGATTTTGTCGCCAAATACTTCACCACCCGTTTTTCTTGACCCAGTTATCCAAATATAAAAAAAACCAATCGCTGGTATCGCAGCGAGATAACCTAAATAAGGTAAATATTCTTTATTAATATATTTAGATATTAAAACAAAAGATACTCTTGTTCCTATACAACCAATTAAAAATAATAAAAATCTTTTTTGTATATTGTCCATATATTAAATATATAAATTAAATTAAAGTTAACCAACACATATATGTAATAGGTACACTACAAAATAATGATCCAACCAAAAGATGAGTTAAATTTCCGATAATAGTCATTTTGACAGGTTTATTTTTATCTACGTATGGTGGTGGTTCATTAAATATTTTTCCATTATTAAGACCAAAAAAATTTTTAAACGTGCTAAATAAATAATTCATTTATATATTTAACTCAATAAAAAACTGAATTTAAAAGCTAATATATTTATATTAGTATTAATAAAAACATAATGAAGATTATCTATGACTTTTTATCAAGAATAACTATTAAAGATTCTAAATTACTACTAGGTCGATGGACAATTAATTATTGTCCTGATAATATAAATAAAAAAATAGATTCTGGTAATGAAGATCATTGTGGACCATGTGGACAATATAATCTAAAAAATAAAGATAAGAATCAAGATAATAAACTTTCAAAAAAGTTATAATAAATATAATAATATAAACATTTTTATATTATTATTTGTAAGAGAAATAATATGGGAGGAGGTCTATTGCAAATATCCGCAAATAGTGCGACAGATCCTGTTTTTAATGATCCTAATTATACTTTATTTTTAGCAGTTTACCATAAATATACACCATTTACAATTCAAGATTATACACTAAAATTATCAAGTCTTAGTGATTTTGGAAAAAAAATGGAAATTAATATTCCCAAAGCAGGTGATTTATTAACAGATATGGTTTTAACAATTGAATTACCTGAAGTATCTGGAGAATATATATTTTCAAACCAACAAGAATATATAAATAGTATTACAAATCAATTTACATATAGTATAATGAATGATGTTCAACAGTATGAAGAAAATTTATATAAATTAAATTTAGGTAACTCTATTCAAGTATATTTAGTTAGAGATAGTCAAATTAATAAATATCAATTGATATTACCATTGTTAGATGCAACAATGTTTTTGACTCAAGGAAAATCTCAAAAATATGATTTATCTTCTTTTTTAGCAAGTAACTCACAATTTTTTGATAATCAATACAATTTGCATGTAATTAAAAGTTTAAATTATGGTATAAATACCAATACAACAAATATTGATTATTTAAATTATGCTTTTCAGGATAAAGAGTTTTATTTTTTTATTGCAAATTTATTAAACATTAATCAAATTGATCCTTCCTATGAAATTAAGTATTTTCCAGATTGGATACGTGTTTATTATGATACGGTTAAAAAATATATTTTAAAAAGACCTGAACTTGTTGCATTAAACACATTTATTGAAAATATGAATACCCAAATAACAAATTCAGTTCAAATTAATAATTATGTATTTAATTATCCAAGTATATTTTCAGTTGCACCATTAGATAATCAATATGATATTATTTTACCAATAACGTTAAATAAAAATTATTATATGACATATAAACCATATGACGCAATCATAAATAATAAAAATTATGTTTTAGATTACACATATTCATTTTTTTCTACTTTTAACAGAAGATATTTATTAGTAAAAAGAAATGGTAATATTATAGGTGCTGCAACTATTAATCAAGTTATAGATACAAATCCATTAAGATTAATATTAAGACCATTTAGACATATTCTTACAAATAAATTGTTAAATAATAATAATTTTAATTTATTTATTTATTATGGTTTTAATAATATACAATTTGAACCAAAAAATTTTGCAAAGATTTCATCCTACAAGTTAAATATAAATCAATTACATGAATTTACGCTTGATAGATCAATAGAAATAGATATTGGTTCTATAATTATAATTGGAATTAACTCTACTGAATTACCATCAAATAATTATAATGAAATGTATGGTATATTTCAAATTAATCAAGTTAGAAAATCGTTTTCAACTGTTGACCAATTTACTGATACAGGATATAATACTGTATTAAGTGCAACACCAATTGAAATAGATCAGTTATTATCAACAGATACTATATTAATTAATACGAATACATCAATTACGTCAACTACATTTTATTCAAATTATAACTCATCAGTTGCATCAAATACACCATCCAGTGAATTAATTTCACTAATAAAACAAAATATATATTCAGATGTATCTATTTCTACATTAGTATCAACACCTATTAATTCAGTATCACAATATTTATTAAATCAAATAATTAATGAAACTGACTTTTTATTAACACCAACTATAATTCCTACTATTCAACAAAATATTCAAACATCTATTTCAGATAGTTATAATGTATTATTTAATTATCTTAGCAAAGTATACTATAAAACCGTACTAAAATCATCTACAAATCAAGATTATTTAAATAATATTTACTATTTGGTAAATTATAAACAAACAAATGACATTTTTAATTTTATTGGTGCAGGTACAACTACATTTGCAAATTTAGAGAATGGTACTTTTAGATATCAAACATATTTAAATAATATAATTAATTCTCAAATTACGAATGATGGTCAATATGTTACATTATTATCCTATACAAATTTTTTAACTTCATATATAATTCAACAATATCAAACACTTTCTATTACTTATACAAATAATTGGAGTGCTTCTTTATTAAATATTGGTCAAAATTTAAGTGATATCTTTGTTAAAATACTTAATTATATACAAGCTGGTAATACATCTGGATTACAAACATTGATTACTTTTGTAACTAACACATTTTCTTTTACTAAAAATAATCTTACTAGTTTAACAATAACCTATAACAAAAAAGATGTCACACCTACAAACATAACTGATTATTATTCAGTCACAAAAAATATTCCATTAAATTTGGTAAGTATTTCAAACCAAAATCGTATAATAATTGATATGACAAAATTAATATTAAGTATTCAAGATGCATTTAATCTTCAAAATGTAGATATTGGTTCAATTGTATTTAGATATAATACTAACTCTACATCTGGATCATTAAATGTAGTAAACATTGAAACGTTTTTAGATGATTATACGACTAAATTAATCCCTATTATTAATAATAATACCGATATTACTAGTCAATTATATGGTAATAACATATTATTAGATTATATTAATACACAAAATGATACCATGTTTGGATTAATGAAAAATTATGAATTATCACGCAAAAATATTTCAAGAAATGGTGGTACTAGATATTCCACATATCAAGAAGATACAATAGATCAAACACCATTACTAGAAGATAATAAATATTTAATTAATTTCTTATCTGAAGAATATTTTCCAAGATTTTTATACGGTAAACAATCACAATTATATCAAAATATTTATCAAAAAGTAGATGAATTATCTGAAAACTTTGAAACAGCCGATTCATCAATTTATTTTATGAATAATATAAATTATCCAAGAACAGATGGGTATAACTATGTAAATAATTCTCAAGGAAGTATACCATATTTAGATCCAAATCAAATTCCAATTATAATTAATCCTATTGAATATGCATATACATTATTAGATAAAGTATCTGTACATAATATCATTGTATCACCACCTACATTTTCATTCATGCATTATTTAGAAGATTTAGAAGAACACAATTCATCATCTGATCAATTACAATATTTACAAACATATTGGAATAATATATTTATTCAATCAGGTGTCAATAATACAACTATAAATAATTATATTGCAGCTATATCAGGAAAAGATGATGCATTATTAATTTATTATATTTACAAATATTTAACAGAATTGTTAACTACCTGGGGTGATATGTATAATTTACCAGTAAATTTAGATCAAACATATTTTCAAACAATATATCAATTATCACCAAGTGTATTAGGTAATTTATTATTCAATACATTTTCATTTATGATGAAAACAACTAATTTTCCGATTCAAAATACTTATTTATTATATAAATCATATAATTCTATTATTCAAGGTAGTCAAGAATTACTTCCATTTTATAATGATTACAGTACCTTACCTCAATATACGATTAAAAATAATACTATATTTAATAATGATTTAAATAATTTATTACGAGAAATCTCATATGTATTTCAAGTAACAACTAGAATATTGAACAAATATAATATTAATGTAGTATTAATATCTGGATTACAATTAAGTAATTATCCAATTGTAAATAGTATCCATGGTTCAGGACAATTAACAAAGATTATCTTAGTTTCTGATCAATATTCAATTAATAATTCTAATAAAAATTTTAATTCATCAATTGCATTTCCTACTGGTTATTCTGTAGCCGATTATTATAAATTATTTAACTTATCTATTCATTATGATTATCAAAAATATGTATTTTTTGCGGGATATGGAGGTATATTAAGAGATACACAATATACGAATAAAACTCTTTCTAATTTTTATAAAAAAATAAATAATTATCTTACAGCAAGTGTCAATAATGTAGATTTTGCGTTCTTTTATGCATTTCAAACAGGTGCTTATTTGGCAAATATGGAAGGACATATTATTCAAAGTTATCAAGCTTGGATTCAAAGAAGTGCACAACCCTATTTTTACTATTATAACTTGTTGTCACAATTTTATGATATGATGTATATCTATTCAGGTAGATCATTCGTATCTGAATATTATACTAATAATACAAATAATACTACATCTTATAATAATAGATATGATATCATTCAAGGTTCAACTATTTATGCAACTCGTATCGCTTATGGTACAAGAGATAATGTTGGTAGATTAAATGGTATTAGTCAAAGATATAATTTTTTGGATCAAAGATTAATAGGTATTGATGAAAATCTTACTAATTTAACAGCCAATAACTATAATACTACCCAAGATCCAATACAAATATTTAATTTATTAAATACATTAAATCAAAGATTCACAGATTATCAAGAATTTTTAGTATTAATTAAAAATTCTCAAAATATTATTGGACCTTATGCAAATACAGATATATATTCTACATTATTGACACAATTTAAAGTAAATTCAGTTAGCATGTTTGATTTGGATATTTTTAATGATTGGAATAGTTTTGTATTGAATTATTATACCACATACAATTACAATTTTTCATCTATTATAACTGGATTATCAAGTACAATCAATTTATATAATACAATGACATCCAATACATTAGATATGTCATCTCTTGGCTATGAATTATATAATTTTACAAATAATTTTAATACAATAAATCAAGGAAATTTTGCTGATCCAAATGCATTAAGGTATCTAAATGGTACAGTATACCATCATCTAATAGATGATTTAAATAATAGTATAAATTATATTCTTACATCGTCATATACATTTCCAGAAAAAATTAATTTTGATAATGATGTATTATACTGGAATACAAATTATTCATTAGTAACTTTAAATTTCTTAGATACTTCGTTAGAAAAAATTATGGGACCATATCAATCAGATGTTTCTGTTTTCAAACAGTTGTTTACAAGTATATTAAATTATAGACAAAAAAATGTTTCTACTACAGATCAAACAGATGAGCAAATTCAATTATATAATGATTATTATTCTATTAATGATGTTACTTCATTAACATTTTATGATAAATTTTATAAATTTAATTCAAGTATTGATTATAATTTATTACCATTAATATATCATGATTTATATAATATTCAAAATGCAAGTCATACGGTAGTATTTTATTTAAATTATTTATATTCTTTTTTGGATAATACATCATCTAAACCAAGTATTAGTGCATTTGACGATCCTAATTTACCTGTAAGTTATTACTTTCCAAAATATTTATCATCAGGTATTGATTACTTTTTAGCAAATTTTCATCAATTACAAATAAATTCTACAGCATTTTATCCTTATAAATCAGTACCTGCCAATGTAACATTATTTGATGGTACTACAGTAGCTAGACCCAAATCATTTATGTATTTATTCCTTTTATTAAAAATTCAATATAGAAATTATTATTATAATACTATTGATAATGCATATTCCTATGTTTCAACAGTAGATCAAAATGATAATCCAGTTAGAAAAGTTATTGGGTTAAATACATATCCTGATTATCCAGATATTACTGCAGATGTTACTGCATTTGATAATATTATTGATAGTTTATCTGTTAGAGGTTCAGTAGATCATTTGCAAAATATTACACATCCATTTTTAGTAAATAAACATGTTGATAATTTATTATTAATCAAAGATTTATTAAATGATTTATTAAGCGTACCTGATAATGCTTCAATAAATACTATATTAGGGAATAATGATAATTATATTGCTTTTTTAAATGAAAGAACAATTGTGACAAATGCATTTGATAATACTGGATTAATTTTTGGACAATATCCTTACACATTAGGTGTACTTTCTAATTATAATACAATGGGGTCAGTTGCAATGATTGATTCAACAGGTGCTAATGTAAATATATACATAGAAGGTAATATTGTATTACCATCTTTAATTTCTCAAATTTATTATTTCTTAGTATCAGAATGTTTCTTATTAAATCAAACTGAATTAATTGGCTCTTCTTTTCAAAATACACCAATGGCATTAGGTAATATATTAGCTCAAATTACAGCAAAAGATTGGAAATCTGGATTAAAAAATTTAATATCAGAATATTTATACTTGATCATAAAATCTAAAAAAATCATATATCAAAATGATATATATGAAATATCTTTTGATGATATTTATAATAGATTAAAAGTAAATACTAATGCAGATACAATTAATGATTTCTTGGATATGTTTATTAATTCATTATTAACAGTTACAATTACAACAACTGAGATTATAAATAATAATACTACTACTGTAATCCAATCTTTTTTAGGTGAATATGAACAATTTAAAATACCATCTATTTTCTCATTGATTAACATTAAAGAAAATTTTAATTATTCACAATATTATCGTTTATTGTTTGCATTAAGACAAAGTATTATAAGTACTTACAATAATTTCCAAGAAAGAGTTCAATTTCATAATGCATATGATTATTGGAAGGTTAATAATAAAATATTAATTAATGATTATACAACAATTAATTTTAATAATGTTAATTACATGGTTCGTAAAACAGAAGCAACTGATGTTTTAGCTGGATTAACATATTATTCAGAAAATAGAACAGGTATTCCTACAAATTTATATACAACTATTATTGATTATATTATTAGAAATGTTCAAGATAGTATTATTGGATCTAATATAAATAAATATAGTTTTGAAAATTTCGTATATGTTAAAAATGGATATAATGTAACTTTAACATTATTTAATGTATTTTTTACAACTAATCAAGAACTATACAATATAGTTATTGATACTGGATCTAGAACAATTCAAGCAAATGTAGTGACTGGTAATATTCAACCATTTACAATTTCATATGGTGAATTACCTTTCGGGTATCAATATGATTTTGTAAATAATGCATTATTTTATCAACAATTACTGTATCAATATGATATTGTTGATGTATTACAAAATATGTTTTCAGTATTTAAAAATATACAAGATATTAGCCAAACATTAAGTTTACTAGTATCATATTCAGTACCATATGTTCCTGGACCAGGCGTCATTAACACATCTAATTATAATTTTATGTATTTTCCTACATTTATTGAAGCATTTATTTATTATGATTTTACATCTAAAACAAATCCTGCATTAGCAGTTACAGCAGTTGTATTACCAATAACAGCAGCATTAAATACTTCTTCATTATATAATGTTATATTAGCAAATTGGTCACAATTTTATGGTAAATTCTTTTATGTATATGATACATATACTCCTACAGCTGCAACATATTTAGGTACTGGTACTGCGATTTTTATTAACGGTCTTTTTAGTGGATCTTTATTCATGACATTTAAAACACCTGGTAAACATTTCTTATCATTAACAAATGCATTAATTGATGATGCAAATCCTTTTGGTTCAAGTGGTGTTGCTGTAAATATAGTAACCCCTATTACCATATCTAGTATATCAGATGGTATAATTGATAATTATTATGCAATTAGAACAATTCCAAGAAGTTTTTTAATAACATTATTTAATTGGCCTATTAGTAGTGGAATTACACAATTATATGTATTTTTTTCTACTACAAGTGACGGTCAAAATATAACAAATGCAGCAGGTACACCAGGAATAGCAGATGGTCCATTCACAATAGAATCATATGTAAACCCTGGTGATACACTAATATTATATAGAATTAATGCAATCGTTACATTTCCTATAGTAAAATCTGTATTTGTATATGTAAGTGATAAAAATAATATTAATAATTTAAATACTGCTCAGGTATTTGCATTAATTCCAAATATTTCAAAAGCACAATCAATTAATGTCGTAAATGATATTAATCCTCAATCTAGCATTGGTCAATTAGATGATTATACTGGAATATTAACTATTCCAAAAACCTATACACTTTCATTAAATTTTTGGGAGGATCAATATAAAATTAATCAATTGTATGTATATTTTGCTGATAATGTTCTAGGTCAAAATTTAGGTAATGATATCCAACAGATAAATGTACCTCAGACACAAGCAAACATTATTAAAGTTGGAAATAATTATCAATTATCATTTACAGCAGGATTCAAAAACTTGGGAAATAATTATATATATTTAACATATTATCCAATATCTATTACAGAACCATACGGTACATATCCAGTAAGTTTTTTAACTAATCCAACAAATCCAATTATTACGACTAGAATTACTGGTGTTACTGGTATATTAAGCCAATACATATCTATTGTAAACCAAACAACAACATTTACAGTAACATTAGGTAATTGGTTTCAATCATATATAAATCTCGGTATTAATAGGTTATATATTTATACTAAAAGCATTAATGGTTCTTATACCCCAATTAATAATCTACCAAATCAATCATATCAAATTAATTTAGTTAATGGTAAATATCAACTAACATTTAGTACTAATTTTAGTAATGTATCCCAATTATATGTATATTTAACATATAATCAAATTTCAAATATCTATAACTATGGTGAAGGGTTAGTTAATGTTCAAATCACAAATCCACCTGGTGATTTAGTAAATTTTAATTATATTGATGTAATAAATCCATTTAATACTGATTTTGTAAATAATAATGTATTTACATTCACTACAAGTTCATTACAATTGCGTGTTAATAATTATTCCCCTAATTACAATATTTATAAACTAATTTCAAATCAATTATATATCTTTTATGCATCATCAAATAATCCAAACACAATTTATACTACAGGTGAAGCGGTAGTATTTGATATCAATTCTATATTAAGTTTTACATTATATACTCAATCTATAAATCCAATTTATGTATTTGTATCTGATAATATTGTATATGGAAATGGATTAATTAATTATGGTTCTGGTCAATTAAATATTAACATTGGTCCTGTAAATAGTGTATTGAACATACCTACCTTTGTAATCAATAATAAATCCAGACGATTTTTAATAACATTAACTAATTGGGATGCAAGTTATGCATCCGTTGGTATGATTAATAGTTTAGATGTATTTATTGGTAATAATGTTCTTAATTTTGGTAGTTTTCCTATAACAAAACCTAATAATTATGTGGTTGATTTTAATTATAATGTTATTACAACACCAAATACATATGATGTGTTTATTTATAAAAATTTATATTTATCTCAACAAGTTACTAACCAGTTAGTAGTATCTGATCAAATTTATATTTCTACCTTAGTACCTAGTATAACACCATTACCTACATTTACCCAAACAACATTTACTGGTACAATGGGAAATTGGAATGCTGTATTTCCTAGACAATTAAATTTATTTATTGGACAAAATATTAATTCAATAACACCTGTATATACTAGTGTAACATTTGATCAATTTGGAAATTTTACATTTAGTGCCCTAGTAACTCAGTACCCATTTACAAATTTTGCATTTTCAGATGCATCTGTATATGGTACCGGATATTTAGAAACTATTTATTTCCCATTAACAACGGTTATTGGACCAGTAAATGCAAAATTTAATGGACAAAATTATGCAATTAATAATAAATCTACAAATTATTCTATTTTATTACAAAATTGGGATCCTACTTATCCAATGACTAGTTTATATGTATATATTAAAGATATTAGCAATAATTTATTATGGAATTATGGTAATATAGCAATAAGTTCTAACAGTGGCTACTATTTAACATTTAATTCAACAATTAATGTAAATTTAACTCCAGGTCAATACACTGTTTACATATCAGATACTAATTATAATATTCCTGGTTATCTAATATTACAACCATTAACAAATTATTTATATATAGTATTACAAATCGTATTAGATCGTATTGATGTAGTTCCAACACCATTTGCTACTTATACATCAACAACATTTACGGGTTATATAAATAATTGGTTAAATGGTATATTCCCATCACAAATGTATTTTAATTTTACTGAAACATCTATTGGAACTCCTCAATCTGCATTAGTAAGTGTTAATAATGCAGGTGTATTTAACTATACTAGAACATTTACTACATTACCAGGAATTGTTGGAGCTATATCAGATAATGCAACTTATGGTACTGGATATCTAGAATCTCAACAATTAACATTAAATAATATTATTGGTCCGGTCAATCCTGTTTTAACCACAAATCCATATGCTATTTTCCAACTAAATACTAATTTTAATATTAATTTAACAAATTGGAATGCAAGTTATGCATTAACAAGTTTATACGTATATATTAGTACTGCATTACAACCACCTAGTGGGTCTGATCCTAATTTAATATTTAGTTATGGTATCCAAACAGTAAATAATACGGGAACAAATTATAATATTAATTTTACTTTACCTATTACAAATTCATCTATTACACCTGGAACATATAATTTATATTTATCTGACCAAAATCCAACTAATATAATTACTACACCAAAAGTAAATCAATTTATTAATATCTTAAATGTTGGTCCTCAAATTAATATTAATTTCATAAATACAACACCATCACCTTTAACCACATATGCATCAACTTTATTTAGTGGGAAATTAAATAATTGGGTTGCTACGTTTTATCCAAATAAATTAAATTTATTTTACAAAACTCTTTTTAATAATAATGTAATATCTGTATTAACAGATATTGATCAAAATGGTAATTTCTCTTACACTAATACAAATACTACACTTCCTGGTGTAACTATTTCTTTATCAAATGCTACAATATATGGACAAGGATATGTAGAATCGGATGTATATACAATAAATTCTGTTGCTGGTCCAGTAAGTCCAGTATTATTAACAAATCCATATGCTATTAACGGTGTAAGTACTAGCTTTAACATTAGATTAAATGTATGGAATTCTAGTTATCCTACAAACATGTATGTATATTTAATTAGTAATAATACAATTTATTCACTTGGTTTATTCTCAACATCCCTTATTAGCAATATATATTATTTAACATTTACTACTATAGTACAATCTGGTGTAACTGCAGGATCTTATAATCTATATATATCAGATAAAAATCCTACTTTACCAAATAATAATTATTTAATTAATCAATTTGTAAATATATTTAACGTTGCACCTCAAATCTCAATTACTTCTATAACTACAACTCCATCTCCATTTACAACATATGCATCTACATTATTTAGTGGTCAATTGAGTAATTGGATTAGTAGTGTCTATCCATCTACATTAAATTTATTTTACACTACAACATATGATTCTACTGTAACTAGAGTATCAACAACTATTAATCCAAATGGTACATTTTCATATACTAATACAAATAATACATTACCTGGTATTACTATAAGCTTATCTGACTCAACAACATATAGTATTGGATATATTAAATCTAATATATATACAGTAAATGCAATTGCAGGACCAGTAAATCCAAGATTGAATACTAGTGCATATGCTATTTATGATACTGTAACTAATTTTAATATAACATTAGGGACATGGAATGCAAGTTATCCTGGAAATATGTATATTTATCTAGGTGATATTAATAGTAATTTAATTTATTTAATAGGTTTATATCCAACATCAATTAACAATAATATATATTCACTAATCTTTACTGGTACAGTACCAGATACAGTAACAACAGGATCATATTATTTATATATGGCAGATAAAGATCCTACATTATCTGGGAATCAATATTTGATAAATCAACAAATTAATGTTTTTTATGTTGGTTCTACATTTGCAGTATTAAATACTATGCCATATGCTATTTATAATATTAGAACTAATATTAATCTTTCATTACCAATATGGAATGAAACTTTTCCAACTCGAATGTATTTGTATTTAGGTTCTTCTATTAATACTGTTGTTTATTTGTTTGGATATTTAAATGTTACTTATAATAATTCTGCCTATTCTATAATAACTACCGCAACAATCCCTAATACTATAACAAGAGGTAGTTACAACTTATATATGTCTGATCAAAACCCAAGTAATCCTACTCCACCATCTACAATCAAGCAATTTATTAATATATTTAACGTAGGACCTCAAATAAGTATTTCAAGTATTACATCAGTTCCAGATCCAATTGCTACATTTACTCCATTCACTATTACAGGACAATTAACAAACTGGTATCCAGGGGTGTATCCATCTTCATTAAATTTATATTATATAAGAATATTTGATAATAATGTCACTATGGTATCTACCGTAATTAATTCTAACGGTACATTTACATATAGTACTACTGAAAATACATTACCTGGATTCTCAATTTATTTATCTGATTCTACTACTTACGGTGCAGGATATATTAGATCTAATTCATCAACAAGATATATAATTGCTGGTCCAATCAATGCTCAATTATTAAGTAGATCAATTGTATTTCCAAATAGATTAGTAAATGTTAACATATTATTAACAAATTGGAGTAATAGTTATCCTACATTCATGTATGTATATATAGGTACTAATATTCGTACGTCAGTTTTTTCAATGGGATCTCGTCCTATTACATATGATGGCACTAATTATTATCTTAACTTTAATGTTACTATTACAAATGTTCAAGTAGGAAATTATAATTTATATGTATCTGATACAGATCCAACTACTATAAATATTCCAAGTATAAATCAATTTGTATCTAATTATAATATTGCATTACAAATTCAAATTACATCTATTACAACAAATCCAACACCATTTCAAACATATGCATCTACTATATTTAATGGTACTCTAACTAATTGGGTATCTACTTATCCGAATCCAATGAATTTATTTTACACAACAATATATAATAATAATGTAATACGTGATACAGTGACAGTTAATAACAATGGTACATTTTCATATACTAATACTAATCTTACTTTACCAGGCGTCAGAATTGCCTTATCCGATAATATTACATATGGTCAAGGATTTTTTGAATCAAATCAATTTACTCTAAATGCAGCTATTGGTTCAGTTAATGCAACTATGTCAGTAACTACTATAATCAAAAATAAAACCTTACCTACTACAGTTATATTAGATAACTGGAACGCTAGTTACACTACAGGAGTGACAAGATTATTTGTATATATTGGATCAAATCCGAATACACCAATTGAATTTTATGGTAATAATCCAACTATTTATTTAGATACTGATTCAAAATATAAAATGACATTTAATATTACACCAACTTCAAATGCGGGTACATATACACTTTATATTAGTAATACAAATCCTTCAATAACTGGTTCTTTTTTAGTCAGACAAGCAATTACAACAACCCTTACAATATATAATCAAATTCAAATTAGTATTACACCATCGATACCATTTGTAACTTATAATTCTACATTATTCAATGGTGTTGTTAATAATTGGATATCACAATTTTATGGAACACAAATGTACATTACATACTATTCTAGTTTTGACAATACTTATTATAATGAATTAGTTACAATTACAAACCAAGGTACATTTTCTTTTACATATACACAAAATTATGCAGCAAATTTTAATATATATTTAACTGATAGTAATACATTACCATTAACATATGGTAATGGATATATCGAATCTCAATTATTTACATTAACTCCTAGTATTGGATACACAAATTCTGTATTAAGTAATTTATATGTAATTCAAAACCGTTCGACCGTAATTAATATTACATTAAATAACTGGAATGCAAGTTATTCTCCTACTAGTTTATTTATCTATGTTGGATCAAATATAAGTACACCTATATTATCATTTGGGAATCGTACAATTACAAATACATCAGGTGTATATACAATTAGTTTTACTACTACTATATCATTAAATAGTAATACATATACATTATATTTATGTAACTCTAATCCTACGACAGTACCATTTCCTCCTTTCTTAGTTAGAGATACTATTAATAATTCATTAAATATTGTCAATCAAATTAGCATTAGTGCATTAACTACTATACCATCACCAGTACCAACTTATACATCTACTGTCTATAATGGAACAATTAGCAATTGGTTACCTAGCATATTTTTACCGAGATTATACATATTTATTGCACCAACAATTAATAATACTGTATCACCTCTTGATTATATTATAATTAATAATAATGGTACTTTCAGTTATACTACAGCATCTTCAATAAATTTTAATAATAATAATATTGCATTAAGTGATAATTCTAATTATACTAACTCTAATTTACAAACACCACCATTTAATTTTACAACTATAATTGGTAATATAAATGCAAATGTAACGCCAGTTCTTTATTTAGAAGATACATCAACTGAATATACAATTACATTAACTAATTGGAATAGTACTTATAATATTAATACACTGTATATATTCAGTGCAACAAATACTAGTTTTTCAAATTTAACTCTCATCACATCTAAATCGATAGTTAATACAAATGGTATTTATAGAGTAACATTTAGTACTACATTTAATGATAGACAAACATATTATTTTGTTGTTTCTGATGTATCTAATCCAAATACCGCACAATATAAAGTATATCAAACAATAAATATTCCGATTAGTTGTACAGATTCAGATTACACCCCCATAATATTTCAAACTCCAGTTGTACTATCTAATCCTGCAGCTATTTCTAATTTACTCATATGGATTAATGCAAATGAAGTAAATTATACATATTTAAATCAACCTGCAAATAATAGTAATATAACATCATTAACCAATAATACAGGGATGGCTATATATAATTTGTCAACAGTGAATGGATCTGCTAAATTTATAACAAATGGTATTTCTAATCTGAATTCAATTCGTTTGACTAATACAGGATTATCTGCAAGTGTTCCTGCTGGTAGTTTTGCAAATGGGTTATCTGTCTTTATTGTATTTAAAAATCGTGGTTCTACTAGATCTACTACTAGTTTATTTTACAGAAATCTGGCGTCAGATGATTTCCCTTATCCAATTAATGTATATAATGGATCTAGAGATTTTGGTGACAATTTAGGTCAAAATATTCAAACTAAAACATCACCGTTTAATATTAGTACATCTACCGCATCTACAATCTTTTATTTTAATCCTAATTCTACATTACAATACAATGAATATTCTAACGGTACATTAAATACTAGTACATCAATATCATATTATAACGATTTAGGTACTAATATAACTATTGGTTTAGATGGAGCGAATAATGCAAATTTTGGTTTTAATGGGGACATATCTGAAATATTAATTTATAATAAAAATTTAAATAATACCGAACGGAGCACAATTGAAGGTTATCTTGCATGGAAATGGAGTTTGATAACTAATTTACCTTCAACCCATCCATATTCATACTTAAATGGTAGTTTTACTGTTCCTGTTAACACATATATAGGTATTACTACACCATATAAAATATTATTAGATAATTATGTACCTATTTCTGGAATAACATCCATTACAGTACAATATAATACAAGTTATAGTACTACACCTACGGGACTAACTGTAATTGCGGATGTACCTATAACCCAAGATGAAAATGATGACTATATTTTAGTTTTTCCTGTGCAATTTCCTAGTGCCAATACCTATTATATGTATCTAACTAGTAGTAATAATGTAGTATATAAGAGTATTAATACACCAATTGTAGTTACTAATGGATCTTCATTAATTACTTTATTTACTCAGTCACCTAGTATAAGTATTAATGGAACATTAGAGATTAGATTAGTTGGATGGAGTTCACTATTTGGTATAACGGAACTAGGTATTTATTATTCTACTACACAAAATGATCCTAATCCAATATTTATTAGTGATGAACCGATACGATATGATTCTGGTTTTTATGTTGTTTCATTTTTAATAACACAACCAATTGGTAATTATTATTACTATGTAATTGGTAAAAATAATAATATTATCACTAATAATAATTCAATTAATATCACAGTCAATCTTGATGTATTTACACCGTGTATTTCTACTAATTCAAAGTATATTTTAGATCCAAAATTAATTCCCGGATTAACCTTATGGTTAGATGCTAATACTATTAATGGTAGTTATATAAATCAACCTGCAAATAATGCCAATGTATTAACATGGGTAGATAAGAGTACTAATAATTATAGTGTAACAGCAACAGGAACTCCTACTTTTGCAACATCTGGTATTAATAATTTACCAAGTGTTCTATTAAGTACTGATAATTATTATGTAGCAAATATTCCATCTGGAACATTTGATGATGGTATGACTATATTTGTAGTCTATAAAGGTCAAGGTAGTCCTGGTGGTTATGAAACATTAGTAAATAGAACAGATGGTACTGCTGCACATCCAATAGAAATGTATAATGCAGCAAGAATCATAGGTAATGGTACTAATAGTACTTCTATAACATCACCAATTGATATTGCGGATAGATCAAATAATTTACCTAATTTGTTTTATGCTAATATAGATGCGACTGACAAAATTTATTTAGAATCCAACAGATTTAATTCAGTGGTAAATAATAATTTTTTATATTGGGATGATACTGTAAACAATCATAAATTATTTATTGGTAATCGACAAAATGGTGGTGTTACTTGTAATGCGTACATCAGTGAAATTTTAATTTTTAATCAACCTATAACCAAAATTCAAAAATATCAAATCGAAGGTTATTTAGCCTATAAATGGACCTTCGAAATTTATTTACCATTGTATCATCCATTTTCTTCAATTAAACCTACTACATTCACACCATTATTATTCGATAGTTTACAAATCTGGTTGAAAGAAGATACTTATTTTACAGATGGTGATGGTAATGTAGCTGGATGGGGTGATTCATCTTATAATCTAAATACTGCTTATACAGATTTAACATTGGATCCAATTACCATAGGTACTCAAAATGGATTATCTACAATTGTATTTAATACAAGTCTGATGGATTTTTCAAATAGTAATGCTTTACTGAATGCTACAGATGCTACTGTGATGTTTTTAATTTATATACCACCCGATACTATCAGTAGTAGTCCATTTTCAAATATTTCTAGTGAAAATTTATTTCCAGATGAAGAAGGACATATATATACCAGTTTTGGTCTTGCAGAGTATACAGATATTGGCTCGATTCCTTCTGGATGGATTATTTACACGGCTGTGGCATCTAGTTATACCAATACCACTAATTTTTACGTTAATGGAGAAAGTATTTATTCTGGAACTTATTCTGATTCATATTATAATAATGATTCAGGATGGACAATTGGAGATTCTGTTTCAACACCAATGAATGCAACATTAGCTGAAATGATGGTTTTTAGTAGTGCTATTTCAAATAATACTCGAATTTTAATAGAAGGATATTTAGCCAATAAATGGGCTCTTAGAAATTTATTACCATCTAGTTCTCCATTCAAAACAATAGCACCTACTATGGTTGATTATAATAATTTATCAAATGATGGATTAAAATTAAATTTAGATTCCAGTAATTCAAATAATTTTACATTTTCTGGATCTAATATATTAACATGGTCTGATTTATCTGGAAATAATAATAATTTATCTACTACATATGGTAACACACAATTACAAACTAATTCGGCAAATAACCTAACAGGTGTATATTTTAACTCTGCTTCTATGATACCTACAAATAACAATAATTATGTATTAAATAACCCTGCATTTAGCATCTTTACAGTTGGATATATAAATAATACAAATAATAATACTAACCCTACTATTTTAGGTTCTAAGAATTATACTACATACAAATTTAGTATTAGAAAAAATACTGCTCTTACAAATCAAATATCAGTATATAATACAGGTAATGATACATTTGAATTAAATGCACAATTAACTAGTAATTTATCTAATGGAATTCAAAATGTAAATGGTGATTCTAATATTTTATATGCAAGTACATTCATCAATGGAAGTAATATAACAACTAATAATTCAATAGTATTAAATCATAATTATCAAACAAATTTCTTTTTAGGTGGTATTTCATCAGACATAAATAGTTTCTTACAAAATAGTTATGTACACAAAGTTTTAGTATATAATAGAAATTTAGATGATACATCTAGATATATAGTAGAAGGACAATTAGCAACTGCATGGAATGTACCTACAACAAATGGATTACCTAATATCAATATAATTAATTCATATATGGGAATTAATACATTATTCACTATATTATTACAAAATTGGGTTATTAATGTAAGTACGATTTATGTAGGATATAACACTAATCCAAATAATTTAACAAATTTAAATATAATAGGATCATTTCAGGTCCTTGAATCACTTGGTATTTCTTATATAAAATTTAATACTGTATTTAGTACAGCAAATACATACTATTTTCATTTATTAGATAACAATAATGTTGAATATGCTAGTAGTAGTAAAAAAATTATTATAAATAATTTATCTGATAAAATAAATACTGTATCTAGTGTATTACTATCTGAAGGATCACCATATAATTTGGAATTATTAAATTGGTCAAGTATTAGTAATACAATTGGATTATATTCAAATCAAATTACAAATTTTAATTTATCAATAGGAACATCTATGTCTGATCCATCACCAACATTTGTAAGTAATTTATTAATCCAATATTATTCAGGTGTATATTATTTATCTATTCCTGGATTAACTAATGTAAATGGATCATATTTATATTTATCAACTGTAATTAATAGTGTAACTGTTAATATAAGACCAATATTAATTACAAGTGGTACACTTACAGTATCTATTGATAGAAATTATGGGGTATTAAATACTAATGAAACATATACATTAACACTAAATTCATCTATACCTAATATCTATACCGTATTTCCGACTATTTACATATATTATGGATTATTACCAGATGAAGTTACACCAGATGGTTATATTACAACAGGATCTTTAAACAATAATAATCAAGTTACATTTTCTTATACATCTACAGATTCTAGACTTTATTACTATATATCATCATCGCCTAATTATATGGGATTGACTGCATTTACAGAGGCAGTAAATTATATTAATATTAATGATTTATCGTTTACTTTAGATAATTATGATACTAATACTAACACGAGAAAAGTATTATTAAGTGGCTGGTCTAATGTACTATCTCAAATTACAAGTTTATCTATTTTAAGTGGTACCAATAGTAATTATACGAATCAAACATTAATAAATACAACATCAATTATTACTTTTAATCCAAATAGTATCGCTGGTATGAAGGTATGGTTAGATGGTTCTAATATAAATAATTTTGTAATAATTGATGATGTAATTAACCAATGGAATGATAGTAGTGGTAATAATAATAATGCTGTCAATCCAGATGAATTTTATCCTTCTTTTAATTCTGTAAATAAAGGTGTAGATTTTGAAGGTGGAAATTATTTATACTTGCCAAATGGTACAATACCAACAGGCGATAATAATTATCATATATTTGTAGTATTAACACCATCTGATAGTACATCAGGAAGCCAATTTATATTAGGTGCAGTAGATAATATCAATGATCCTGGTATCAATACATTAAATACATTCTGGGCTTATGAAAATGGATATGATCAATCATGGAATAATAGCAATGATTTAGTCAGTAGTAATTATATACCTGATACAAAACAGATCATTTCATTTGAATACATTAGTGGTATCAACCGAACTACTTATATGAATGGTATTACTATAGCAAATGATATACCTGTACCTAGAAATAGTACATCTGATAATAATTTGATTGGTGGTTTATTAGAAAATGATACATTTACAAATTTAATTCATGAAATAATTATTTATACAAAACCATTATCTAAGATAGAAAGACAACAAGTAGAAAATTATTTAAGTAATAAATGGTCAGTAGTAG
>Ga0114971_10000808_pt1 | contig 21172 bp, 19 predicted proteins | sample M_140625_MF_Meta_FD_87320 | JGI IMG/M metagenome (GOLD analysis project Ga0114971, IMG submission 87320) | Freshwater microbial communities from Lake Montjoie, Canada to study carbon cycling - M_140625_MF_MetaG | ecosystem: Environmental > Aquatic > Freshwater > Lake | place: Lake Montjoie...
ATTTAATCACTAGGAGGTAGCACGCTTTTAACGCCTCCTGTTGCCGACACAAAGTCTATCGGCCACGTTCATTCTAAACGTGTCGCCACGTTTCATAATTTTAGCAATATGACACATCATGCTCATACGATGTAAAGTAGGTTGCCTATTAAAGAGAATAGCATCCCCATCCATCATATGTCTGTGCACAATATCGCCTTCTTCAAGCACAATAGAATTACGGTCAATATTACGCAAAGTAATTGACTCACCATTCTTCTTTTCCAAAATCTTAGCACCAGGCCATTCATCAGGCCCATTCTGCACCAATTTTGTCAAAAATGCCCGGTTCAATTTGTTCACAGTAACAGGTTTGGTAATATTTTTAGCAATTTTCATAGGAATACCCAATTCACGAATTGAAATATTTGGGTCAGCCGTAATAACAGAACGAGCACTAAAGTCCACACGTTTTGCCATTAAATTGCCTCTCATACGTCCACCTTTACCATTCAACCTGTCTTTAATTGACTTCAAAGGACGACCAGAACGCTGTGCAACGGATGCAACACCAGGAATCTTATTATCTACTTGAGTAGAAACATAGTATTGCAGCACAGTAGTCCAGTCATCAATGACATTTGCAGGAGCATTGTTTTGTAATTTTTCTTGCAACGTTTTGTTTGTTTTAATAATATTCACCAAAATATGACTCAAATCATCTTCAGAGCGCTGTTGTGCGTCATGTTTTACAGAAGGTCTCACTGCAGGAGGAGGCACAGACATGACTTGACAAATCATCCAATCAGGTCTAGACCAAACAGGACTAAAACCCATGAATGAAACATCTTCATCCGAGATTCGCTTGAATATTTTTAAAACCATTTCAGGCGTCAATTTAATTATAATATTTTCTGTTTCCGCATTATTACTAACCCATTCCGCATAAATAGTTGCTAAACCTTCCTTTCTTATTTTGGTTGGTTGAAGGCAACCGCAACCATCTTCAGTATCTTCGCCACATCTCTTCATTGAACTACACAATTTAAATACATATTTCCATCTATGTTCACCCTGTAAATTCAAAGCTTGTTTATATTTTTGTTTGCTAACAAGTAATTTGCTGCATTTAAAACAAACACACCGTAAACATTTCAAGATGGTACTCAAATATTGTATATAAAATACAGGGCGCGCCAATTCAATGTGACCAAAATAACCCGGAGTTGTCATATAGTCTAAACCATCTGTAGGACAAATTAGACCGGCTTCTAAAACTCCCATACGAGGGTCAAATAAACCACCAATGACCGGTTTGTTGTTAATATACGTATCTCTACTTGTAATTTCAGCTACCGAACCCTTTCTGATTTCATCTGGAGATAAAATACTAAACTGAATTCCAATAATTTTAGAACAGTTACTAGAATTATTACTCGCAATAGTATTTCTCGGCATCTTCTTTTGTTTATATAATTATATTTAGATTGTTTTAAATTCAATTTTATTTTAAAATGAAAATTTTAAATTGTTTTATAATTGTAATATATATAAATCATTAAAATGGGAAAAGGTAGAATTAATTCAAAATCTAATAATAATTCTGCGAATAATGGAAATGGAGGTATTATGGGGTCAGGTATTTTTGGAATGTTTGGATCAACCGTTCACTGTGATGCAAATAGTAATTCGTTTTATTGTTCTCTAACAAAATTGGTAAACATCATAATAATGATTTTCTTTTTAGCAATGGTAATTTATTTGCTATATGTAGGATATAATTATTTTACAAAAGGTAAAACAAATTTTGGACGTAGGAAATAATTATTTATTTAAAAATTGATAATTTTTTATATAAAATATCCATTAATATAAAAGTGAAAAATGAGCAGAAAGAGAAAAGCACAAGAAGACCTAATTATATACCCAACTCAAGGGGAATCCTTTTATGAAGCATATCATTCGGTGTTTTCAAGTTTAACCGGAGAATACAAAATTTATAGAACACTAGCTATAATATGTGGTGCAAAGGATTTCGTGTTATATAACCCAGATGATTATATAAATGGAGAATATTTAACTAAAGATAGGCGCGGTAACATTGACCCTTCAAAGATAAATGTAATAATTTCTAAAAAAACACCAAATAATGAAACGCATTATCAGTACGTTGATTTCAATGGAAATATTCAAGACCCATATGAAATGTTTCAATTATATAACTCTCACGGAAATTGCTTTTTATATGCTCTGTATTTAGCTTTTAGAAGTAATAATCCTACCGTTAATAAAAATTTAAATAATATTAGAAATTTATTAGAAATAAAGAATGATGATGGAATTCACCCATATTACAAGGTTAAACCTGAATATGCACAATTAGCATATCAGTTATTTGTAGATAATGACTATAAAATAATCGACTGGGCTCTTTCAATTATTGATAAAAAGTTTGATTACGAAATAGGGCCAACATCAGCAACCCTGAGGAAATTGTATAATGATTATTGGTCGGCAAAATCAGATTTTTGGAATAACACGATTGCAACCATTATTGATAAAAACAATAAAACAAAAGAAATTACGTATAGACAACACTATAATGTTCCTATAAAGATGACGTTTGATGTGTTTTTAACGTATTTAACTGCATTTGCCCACGATAAAGAAAATACATATCAGATGACATGGGAACAAGTAGAAAATTGGGATGTACAAGCAAAGTCAGGTACCCTTCCTTACGATAATAGTGGCATTGAAGATGCAAAACAAATAATAAAGCCAGATAAGTATGATATTGACTCTAATCTTTATAATGATTTTATAAAAAATGTTAATCCTATTCAATTATTAGGTGGTAATAAAAAATTAACTCGTAAATTTAATAAAACGAAATACAGAAATAAATCTAATAAAAAAAGAAATAAAACTAATATAAAAAGAAATAAATCTAAAAGTAGAACTATAAATAAAATCAAAAAATGATTGCTTTAACTAACTTTACAGCCAGGTAAAATATATATAAATTTTTTTATTTTTTTATACATTTTATAAAAAAATAAAATTGATAAGAATTTAAAAATAAATTAAAATATTAATACAAAACAAAATGACAAGAGAAAACTCAAACAAGCTATCCGTTAAAAAAGAACAAATGAAGAAATCCAAGAAAACTGAAGAGCTTTCCAAGAAAAAGAAAAAGGTTGTTGATTCTGACGATGATGGCGACGACTTTATCAGTGAAAGTGATAGCGACGAAATGGATGTTCACGAGTACAGAAAATTCTTATCCAAGATATTTCCCTCAAAACATTTAGATAAAAAAATTGCAGCTGGTGAAAAAATCAAAAAAATATATGAGAAACTTGAAGAAGATGACGAAGATGAAGAATGGGAAACTGATGATGACGAAGAATATGAAGATGATGAAGAGGACGAAGATGAAATAATTACGCGTTCAAAAGCTAAGGCAAAGGCAAAAAGTAAGAGTAATGCTAAAAATAAAACTACAGAAAAAACAAAATCTAAACCTGATAAAAAATCTAAAAAGTCAAAAAATGTAGTTGAATCCGACTCTGAGGAAGAATATGATGATGATGATGACGATGAAGATGATATAGAAGTAAAAGGAGGTGAAAAATTGAACATCATATTCACTATCGGAGGAGCAGAAGACGAAGACGAATGGGACGAAGATTATGATTCAGATGAAGATGATGGTGATGACGCCGAAACAGAAGATGAAGATGTTTCCGTTTCATCTGCATCATCAAGTGAAGACGAAGATGACGAAGAAGATGAAGAGGATGAACATGATGAAGACGACGAAGACGAAGAAGAAGTTGTTGTAAAAAAATCAAAATCATCTAAAAAATCTGCACCAAAAATAAAGACACAGCCCAAAAAACCTACAAAGAAGTCTTCAAAAAAACAAGATGAAGAAGATAATGATATTATTGAAAAATTGAAAAATGTGCTTAAAAATAGTGAAACTCCAAATGAAAATGATAATGAAGCCAACAATACAAATTCAACCAACAACAACACAACCGTTTTGGAAAAATTGAAAGAAATGATGGTACAAGAAAACAATAATAAATTATTAAAAAAATGCGTAGAGCTTTGCGAAGAAGATATCAAAAAATCAAAATCAAAGCAAGAAAAGAAAATGAAAAAACAAAAGGCAAAAAATGGTAGAATTTTCAGAAAAATTGTTAAAGATAAAAATACTATGAACGACTATAAATTCTTTGAAAACCTAGAAATAGATAATCAAAAGAAAATTATCAAAGAATTGAAAGAAATAAATAAATTAACACGTATTGAAAAACCATATAGAATGACACTTTTAGAATCAGATATTCCTACTTTATTCAAAGGTGCTGCTATGAAAAAAATAAATTCCTTGAAATACATGGAACCTGGAAGTGGTGAATTTTATAAAATCAAAAATTGGGTTGATACATTTATGCGTGTCCCATTTGGTAAATTTGAATCCCTACCATTTAGTATTGAAGACGGTGTAGACAAATGTCATGAATTTATGGAAAACGCTCAAAAAACATTGGACGAAGCCGTTTACGGTTTAAATGACGCCAAGATGCAAATTATGCAAATGTTAGGCCAACTCCTTACCAATCCAAAGGCGATCGGTACAGCAATCGCAATTCACGGTCCACCTGGAACAGGAAAAACGTCTCTTGTCAAAGAGGGTATCAGTAAAATTTTAAATAGACCATTCGCATTCATTGCGCTAGGTGGTGCGACAGATAGCAGCTTTTTAGAAGGTCATTCTTATACATATGAGGGTAGTACATGGGGTAAAATAGTTCAAATTTTAATTGATAGTAACTGCATGAACCCTGTAATATATTTTGATGAATTAGATAAAATTAGTGATACCCCACGAGGCGAAGAAATCGCAGGTATTTTAACACACTTGACAGACACAAGTCAAAATAGTCAATTTCATGACAAATACTTTGCAGAAATAAATTTTGATTTAAGTAAATGTTTGTTTATATTCAGTTACAACGACGAATCAAAGGTCAATCCAATCTTAAAAGATAGAATGTATCGTATTCAGACAAAGGGTTACAATCAAAAACAAAAGACACAAATTGCAAATAACTATTTATTACCAAAAATTCGCGAACAAGTTCGTTTCAACACAGATGAAATCATTATTCCTGACGAAGTTGTCCAATATTTGGTGGACACCCATTGTAATAAAGAAGATGGTGTTCGTAACTTGAAACGTTGTCTAGAAATAATTCATACAAAATTGAATCTGTATCGTTTGATGAAACCAGGTACCAATTTGTTTGAAGAAGACATGTCAATTAAAGTTGAATTTCCTTTGACAATTACAAAGGAGATAGTAGACAAACTGATTAAGGTGAATAAAGATAACATATCCGCGCTTTATAATATGTATGTTTAAGTAAGGGAACCCAGGTTCCCTTATGAACCCCCTTTTAGAAGTTTAGAAGTTTTAAAATGTAAATTGTTTTGTAAAATATTTTTCTATTATATTATATTATATAGAATGGAAAATGGACTAATGATGTTGATGCATTCCGTAATAATCGGTATTTTATTATACCTATTTATGATTTATATACTTGGACAAAAACCAATTGTAGCTGAAAACCGAAGTGTATTATTGGCAGCACTGATATTAGTTTATATGATTTTATTTGGTCATGGATTACCAAAATCAATAAACAAAAATTTATTTTGAGAATAATATAGTTAGGAATTTGAATGTTTCATTACATAAAATACATTATTGAAATAATATAAATATTTTTTTACATATAAGTAAGGGAACCTAGGTTCCCTTATGATCCCTCCTTTTATTATTATTATTATTTTCTTTTTGGTTTGGGTGTAATACATAACAGAAAAAATATTTATATTGCTAATTATATTATTTTTATAAATAACATAAAAAGATAAATGAATAATATTTTAATTATGTATTCTATATTAGATGAACTAATTATGATTTTTTTTACATGCAAAGATGGTATAAGAAAATTATATTTGGAGGGGGGGGGGGCTTATGCAGTGAACGGAATATAGAATTATTTCAAAGTTATCTCTGTATTTTACTATCTTGTTATATATGTTACAATTTGTATTTGTATTACTTTATTAGTGAAAATTATTTAAATTTATCATCACCTCTGGTATTTTCTTATTTTATTGTTGATATTCTTATATGTAAATATGATATTAAAATACATCATCTTTTAATAATTTTTTTAATATCATTTAATTATTATTATAATGTATCTATACATGACAGTGCAATTCCTATATTATCATTATACAAAACTGAAATATCTACATTTTTTTATTCATTCAAAATAATTATGAAAAATAATGAAGTTTTCAATAAATATTTTTCACAAATAAATAATATTTTGTTTATAGTTACATTCACAAAATTTCGCATATATGATGTGTATTATAACGTATTGATTAATCCATTATTTTATTCACAAATGAGTAAATATACAGATACTATTTTTAAACAATTATTTTTATATATACCAATATACTGTTTTTATGGATTAAATATCTATTGGTTTACAATAATGTGTAAAATAATAGCAAAACAAATAATAAAAAAATATAAATCACATAGTTTAATAAAGAAGCGTGAGTTTTATACTCAATATACATTATTTTTAAATATTTATATAACAGGTTACATTTATTCATTTTTTCAGAAACAATATTATATATTTGACATGGTTGGTACTATTATGTTATCACTAAATAGTTATATTTATCACAATAAAATATATACATTTTTATTGGAAAATAAACAAATAAATTATTTAGATAATGAAATAATAGAACCCTTAGTCAATGATAATTTGTCAATTCATATTTATTCAGCATTATATAATTTAACTGCCGTATCTAGTTATGAGAATATCAATATGTTCGCAATTTTTTATATATCATTATTACTTCATTTGAATTCTATATATAATTACATTTTGTACATAATAAAAATAAAAAATAACAATAGTAACATTATTCGTCATAACGATGAAAGCTCAAACGAATTAATTTTTGTAACAAATTTATATACAGTAATTCCAGTTTCATATGATATAATTTTTTCAATATTTAACGCAACAAATATAACTACTAAAATAAACTTATCATTAATATCGTATTGTTTATTTTTGATTTTATATATGACACCATTTTACGATTTAAATCATTTTGCATTTCACATTGGATTAATAATTCAACGTATATTTTTAACTTATAGTATAATAGGTAAGTAATGTTTGTTATCTTTATTTGTTTGTAAATGTTACACGCAAAACCATAGTTTACACAATTGAAGTGATAACCACTCGTTTTACCAAAAAAATATTATATTAAAATATAATAAAATAATATAAAAATTTTTTTACATATTTTAATAAATAATACCAAAATGAGTTTAGATTATTTATTAAAAATGAAAAACGAAAACGATTATACAATTGCATATTTAAAAGAAATTAATAACAACTTTTTAAAAATGAAGGATGAAACTATTTTAAATTTAATTGATACAAGTCTTAATGTAAATGAAGATGTTTTACAATATAATAAACATATAACAGAGATAAATGCAAACTTAAATCAACAAGATGAGCACTTAAAACAACTAATTATGTTAAACAATAAAATAAGAAATAAACTTACCTCTATGTGCAAACACGATTGGGTTCAAGATTTAATAGACATAGACCCAGATAGGTCTCAAACAATTGAATACTGCAAAATTTGCCAGGCATCCAAGTAATGGTTCACTTTTTTCAGTTGTCTTTAAGTTATTCGGAGAATTTATTATATTTTAACGTTTTTTTTTCCCAAAAGTATTTTGGGATTTTCAATTTTGGACATTTTTTTTGTCCATTTTTCAAAAATCTGAAAAGGTCTTGGAGAAAAACAAAATTTGTGACCATAATTGAAAATTAGCATGTGGTTACCAAAAAAATAATTTTCATTTTGTTAGCATATTTTTTTTTCTAATTTCCCAAAAAGGATTTAGATGTAAAAAGTATTCTATGATTAATATAGAACTTTAGAACATTTTTGATGGATTCTAAATTAAAATGTTTTAATTGTAAAACATGTGACTTTAATTGCTCTAAAAAAGGCGATTGGACAAGACACATTTCAACTGATAAACACTTGAATAGAACAAAATACATCAATTTAGAACAAAAAAGCGCCGAACATGACAAAAAATTTATTTGTAAATTTTGCCAAAAAAGTTACAAGGCGAGAAACAGTCTCTGGTATCATGAGAATAAATGTGAGTTTAATACTGAAAAAACTGGTAATAAGTCTGATGAAAATGTAGAGATAACACCACATCAAATACATCAATCACAAACCGATATTCAAGCTTTAACAAACCTCATTTTTGAAATGGTTAAAAGTAATGCAGAATTACAAAAAAGTATGTTTGAAATATGTAAACAAGGTCAAAACAACTATACGTCCAATGTCAATAATAATAATTGCAACAATAAAACATTCAATTTACAATTTTTTCTGAATGAAACGTGTAAAGATGCAATGAATATTAGTGACTTTGTGGAATCGGTCAAATTACAAGTATCTGACCTTGAAAACGTGGGAAAGGTTGGTTATATTGAAGGTATTTCCAATATAATCATTAAAAATCTAAATGCGCTGGAGGTTGAAAAACGACCAGTCCATTGTACAGATCAAAAAAGAGAGGTCATATATGTTAAAGATGAAAACATTTGGGAAAAAGAAGATGAAGCAAATAAGAAACTGCGAAAGGCTATTAGAATGATTGCACACAAAAATATTTGCATGTTCAAAGAATTCAGAGAGAAATATCCTGATTATGACGATTATGATTCCAAAAGAAACAGCCAATACAATACAATTGTTTATGAGGCAATGGGAGGTAAAGGAGATAATGATTTTATGAAAAAGATACAAAGATCATCAAAAAGATTGCAAAAAATATCACAATAGATAAGAATATGGATTAATTACCGTATAATTACCATACAGTATCCGTATTTTTCCACCACATACCATCACCTTTTTTAACATTATAAACGGACCTGAAAATTTGAGAACGTGATAATGGTACATTGCATCTATATTTATCTAGTGGATGAGGATTCGTTTTTAATTGTGCAGACAATGCTTTTTTAGATACCTTTTGTTTTTGTTGAAATGCAAAATAAATGTAAAAGGCTTCATAAGAAACAAATCTAATTGGTATTAAATCATCATTGTTATCTTGGTAATCTTTTAAATATCTATCACATATTGCTAATCCTGATATATCTGCTAAATCTTCGCCAATACCAATAGCAGCATCAAATTCAATCCCATCCCGTGCAGCAAATTCTTCGTATTGTTTGATTACATCATTCTGAATAACCTTATATTTCTTTTTATCTTCAGGCGTCCACCAGTCGTTTAAATTACCATCAGCATCATATTGACTACCCCAATCATCAAAACCATGCGACATTTCATGGCCAATCGTAAATCCCAAATGTGCCAAATTATATTCTATACCGCGTTCGTCTAAATCTACAAAAGGTTTTTGAATATACCCCAAATTAATATAAATATTATTTTTAGAAGGTGTATAAGATGCATTTACTATATAAGGTTGGTTACCAGTCAATTTTACAGGGTATTGCGAAAAATCAACAAATGGTAAATCTATTGCTTTTTCGCCCTCTAATTCAATGAACCTATCATTTCTCCAATTACTAATTAATAACATATTATTGTATAATGACTTATCGTACGCTAGTAAAGGATCTTCCCGAACAATTTCGGGATAACCAATCGTAAAATGTAATTTTTTTAATTTATACAAGGCATATTTTTTAGTAGATGGGCTCAACCATGTATTATTTGTCATTATTCTATGAAACACTTCTTTTAAATCATTACAAAATGTTTTAACATACTCTATTTTTGCTGGATCCGCATATTTTTCAACATATTTTTGAGATAGAAAACTATCAAAAGGAATTGACATATATAAAGAAGAACTAACTGCATTACTTTGATTAATTGCTTCTTGTCCTCTCATAAATTTACCAAAAAAATTATAATATAATGCTTCCCATTTTCGTGTAATTCTACAAATTGTTTGTAAATAAATGTATATCCAGTAGCTCTTCCATTTATCAGAGTTCCAATTTTTTAAAAATATTTCAGTTCCACATTTTAAATAATTCAAATTAGAAGTGATAAAGAAATCAGGCGTTTTTTTAAAACCTAATTGTTTTGTAAATTCATCCCAATCAAAGTTATATTTTTCAATTGCTTCCTTTTTGGTAACTTTGTTGTAAGTTTTCTCATCTTTTTTAATATAATTACAATCAAATGCGTTAACTAATTCTAATTCAACCTCATATATATCGTCCGTATTGTAGCCGTGACCTGACCCTAAACACAAATTAAATAAGTCTTTGCAAAATTTTTTAAAGGTGTTCCTATATTTTTTCTTGTATTCTACATTTATTCCATCATCATAATAAACATTTGAATCTAACAATATAAATTGATGCGGATCAACATAGCTTCTAAAAATAGTAGATTGTTTGTCATCTGGATACATCATAAAAACAAATGGTGCTAAATAATTGTAAAGATAACTTTTATTTATATGTGCCAATAGTTTCCACGGATTGCCTTCTTTAATCATCTTCTCCAATGATGCAACTTCTTCTTTAGATTTTATTTTACTATCACTTATTTCATTCATATTAATCACCGAATCATAAAAATTTTTCATAGTGGTTGCAAGTTTTGAATTGTTATTTTTCATATAATCAATAATAATATCATGTAAATCATGGTATACCTTATCTTGTTTTAATCTAAAATCATCAATCTGAGTAATATATTTCTGTTGTTTTTCAACATCTATATTTTTAATCCATTTATAATTAATATAAGAATAATAATCATTTTCTGGTGTAATAGAAGAAGGAGAAAATTTAGATAATAATAATTTTGTAAATTTACGAGTAGACAAGTTGTATAATTTATTTGTCTTAAATTCCTTCTGATAGTTTTTTTCAAAAGCTTTTAATCCAATTTGACAATCTTTTCTTAATATTAACTCATTGCCTGCTAATTTATAGTTAATTTTTTTTGTTAAATTATTCTTAGTATTTTTATTTGTGAAATTTTTACTTGTTTTTACCATTTATATTATCTAAAAATCACTATATAATATAAATATATATTAATTGTTTTTCTTGAGATTTTTAAAATACGGATATTTACTTAAATGAAATTAAAATTATATAAAAATAAATTATTGTATTACCTTAATGGATAACGAAGAACTTATTAAGGTAATACAACAATTGAAAGACGAAAATGAAAAATTAAAAAATGAATTATTAGAGACTAAAGAACATCTTAAAAAATATACTGCTCCATCACAAAAAAAAATATATTATGAAAATCATAAAGAAGAAATTAAAATAAAGGTGAAAGAATATAAGGAGAAGACGAATTATACACCAACACCAGAACAAAAAAAGAAATGGGCAAGAAATGCTTATTTAAAAAAAAAAGAAAAAGATAAACTAAAAGAATTAGAAATTCAAAATATGTAGGTTTTATATATTTTTCGTTGAAAACTATATAAAATAATATTTAGTAAATATATAAGATAGTTATAATGTTGTACAATTATACAGCGCTTCAAGAATTTTGTGATAAAAATAAAATCATTTTGAATTCGGATTATTCAGATAAATCTGTAAATATATTTTTTGTCATTGAAGGTAAATGCCTTCAAGAGAATTGTACAAATCATTTTAGTAAAAGTTTCCGCTCATTAGTAAAAACAAACGGTTATTGTTTAGCATGTGCTAAACAAATAGGTAGAGTGAAAGTTGAAAAAACGTGTTTGAAAAAATTTGGTAATACAAATCCACTTAAAAGTGATGCGATAAAGGCAAAAATAAAACAAACTTGTATAGAAAAATATGGTGTTGAACATGTTTCGCAGAATAGTGATATACAAGAAAAGATAAAGAAAACGAATTTAGAGAGATATGGAGTTGAACGTCCGGCAAAGGCACAAATTATAAAGAATAAAGTAAAAGAAACAAGTTTAATAAAATATGGGGTTGAGCATCATTTAATGACAAAAGAAACAAATGAAAAAAAGAGACAAAGTTATTTGAAACACTATGGTGTTGAACATCCTTCGCAATCAGAAGAAATAAAAAATAAAAAAAAGGAAACATGTATGAAAAATTTTGGTGTTGAAAATCCATCACAATCAGAAGAAGTCATGAATACTATAAAAAATAATAATATGGAAAAATATGGTGTAGAACATACACTTCAAGTAAGCGAATTTAGAGAAAAAGGTAAACAAACCTGTTTAGCAAAATATGGTGTTGAAATTCCATTACAATGTCAAGAAATTATGGATAAAGTGAAAAAAACTAATATGGATAAATATGGAGTTGAGCATCCTTCACAATATGAAGAATTTAAAGAAAAATGTAAAGAAACTTGTATCAAAAAATATGGTTTTGAATATACCACTCAAACTGAAGCATTCAAAGAAAAATCTAAACAAACATGTTTAATCAAATATGGTGTAGAATATGCAATCCAACATCCAGATATTATGGAAATAGCCTCAAAAAATGCTTATAAATTAAAAGAATATAAATTTCCTTCTGGTAAAATTGTAAAAGTCCAAGGAACTGAACCTATTGCATTAGATTATTTAATAAAAGAGCTTTTAATTGATGAAAACGATATTTTAGTGGGTTCTAGAAATGTCCCTACAATTTGGTATTTTGATGAAGCCGATAAAAAACATAGACATTATGTTGATATTTTTATACCATATAAAAATCTTTGTATTGAATGTAAATCTACATGGACATTCAATAAGAAAGAGGATAATATTTTTTTGAAACAAAACGCAGCAAAAGAATTAGGATATAATTATGAAATATGGGTTTATGATGGTAAGGGTAAATTACTAGAAAAGCATGTTTGAATTATAAATAATTATATTTTAAAAATAATTATTTATTTTTTTACAGGATATTAGTATTCAGAATATGGAACATTGTTCATACCTCTTTGTATTAAAAAATTATACGTCTGAGAATTCATGCAAGCGCAACCCATGCTCGAACTGTAGGTATTCGGGCAGCATTCAGGACTGAATGGCATATTATCAAACAAGGAAAGCTGACCTTCTGGCAGTGGTAAAGTTTGATTAGGACGGTCAATAATTGCTTGAGCTGCTTTTGGAATAGGTTTGCCAGGGAAAATGGTTAAATCTTGTCCTCCCCATTTAGTTGTATCCAAATAGGTAGTTTGTGTAAGTGGGTAAGCAGCCGATTCGCCATAATTGGTATTGGCACCAGAAAAAGCTTCAGTCGCTACATTTTTTTTTGATCCAGCCGACGTTGAATTTGCACTACTTGATGCAGGAGCTGGCGTAGGTGTACCAACAGTTAATGGCATTGATTGAGTTAAAGTATTCATACCTTCAATTTTTTTATAGAAATTGGAACATCCGCAAACAGTATGCCCAATTAAGATTAAATATATAACACCAATTAATATTAAAATTTCTAAATTTAATTTAAACCCAAGAATAGAAATATCCATTATTATACATATTTCATAGATAATAATTTTCCTCTATGTTTTTCTAAAAAAAGATTAATGCAAGAATTATAATCATAAAATTTAACTCCGTTTATATAAAAAGTTTCACAGTCAGTCAATAAATGATATAATTTATCATTTGCATCACTAGATTTTATAAAATTTTTATATTTTTTATCTAATTCCAACGTAGATGTAAACCCCAATGTTTTATCACAAATATTCAAATTAGAACCGCCGGTTACAAACCTCTTTTTTGCTAAATTATAACTAGCTTGCTCGGCTAAATTTGTACCATCTATCTCAACATATCCATAAACTTTCTCACCATTTTCAAGAATATCGCCTATTAAGACATTTTTTATTTTTTTAACAATGCCATTTTTTAATTTAATTTCGGTATTTTTGTCAAACCCTCCGTCTAAATATATGTGAATATCTGAATTACTAACAATTATATCGTCCATACTATAATTGAGCGTCTTGTTCATATTAAACAATACATTTTTGATTTTCACATTTTTAATTTTATCCAAATCATCATCATATATTTCATCCCAATCAGTAAATGTAATATTGTTGATTTCAATTACTTTATTCTCAGTGTTAATACAATATAAATAAGGTTCATTATAATCATCTATTTTGATAGCATAAGGATGCTCATCTACACGTATCCATTCATCATTATATTTAACAATATGAGAATCCGAAACAACAACACCATTTAAATTATACATAATAGATCCATCTAATTCAACAATAATTTTTGATGTAATTAGATTATTATCAGCAGTCTTCTCTCCAACAATAATTTCAGATATATTTTTTTGAACGCCGTTGTTCATCATTATTTTAGTATTTTTGTCAAAACATTTCACACTAGGTTTTTGTAATCCTGGGATTGATAATCCGCTATTGATACCTAAGATTTTTGCCATAAATGTTAATATTATTGCCAATGGTATAGATATAGCAACAAATGCAGCCGTTCCAGCTATAGCTGTTCCCCACGTAAATGGAAATATCCAAAAAATCACAATCAATGAGGCCATTACAATTAAAACAGTAGTAATAAATTTAACAATTACCCCTAATAATGATTTTAAAGACAAAAAAGTTGCGAAAACTGTAAAAAGACCTGCGACCATTGTTCCTTGAGCTTTCATAGCAAAATCCTTGAATTTTATAATTATTTCTTGTATTGGGATCATAATATTAAGTAGTCTACCCATTATTTCTTGAATAATTGTAGCAAAGAATGTTCTAATTTTGTCTATCATTGCTCTTGTATTGTTAATATTGTCTTTAACATAATCCATTGTTTGCGTAATTGATTTTGTTATGAAAGTTAATGGTTGCACTGCGTCACCTGTAATACCCTGTAATATATTTTGAGTACAATAGTTAAAATTTTGTACAGTAAAATCACTTATACTCATATTTTTGGGCTTATTAATAAGGCCTGCTATAGGGATAATATATGGGTTACATCGTTTATTAGTCCAATCTTGTTTTATAGGCTGAATGTTTTGAATAGCAATACAATAACACACACAAATAATTAATAAAATTGTAATTATAATAAACAAAATTAATGAGAATCCATATTGATCAAAATATGACAAATCACTATACATTTTTTTTATGTTATTTAACCCTTCATTTGTTGTATCCATATATAATATATATAATATATGGATATTATTGATTACAATTCAAATTTATATTAAATTGTAATTTATCCTAAAAAAAGTTTAACAAAATGATCTTCCCAATCCCAGAATATTTCGCTGCCAATTTGTATTTTATGGTCATTTGTAATCAAACAATTAAACCATTCACATTCAACATCAGAATTATTTGCATTAGAATAATGACTAACTTTTATGAATTGTTTTTTATTTTCATCATATACTAAATGTGATCCAGTTACATAAATATTTTCATTGTCAACACCTTTACCATTTAGTACATACAAAGGAATTTTATCTTTTGTATTATCTATTTTCATAGTAGTTTCAACCACGCTACCATTTTCTAAAACATCTCCTAAATTAATATTTTGGATTGTGACAATAGATCCATTTTTTAATTTCAATTTTGTATCAGGATGAAAACATTTACCAATTGATCTTACTAGTTGTCCAGGAGGACCATTCCATGAACTATTCATTGTTTTCATACTACCATCAATTAAATACATCAAGGTTACCATAATACCAATAGTTTTTCCCATTACATCTTTAATTCCGATTATTATTTTTTGAAATTCAATAACTAAATTCATAAATACACCAAATATGGATTGAATACTAAAAAAGGAGAACCCTCTCATTTTATCAAACATTGCTCTAACCATATTTATTTCATTCATAAAACTAGATGATAATCCTGTTAATGAACTAGTAATATATGTTAATGGCTGCAGTAAATGTCCCATAAAATTAGTTTGTATATTTTGAACACAATAAGAAAAATCATTTTCAATGTTATCAGATAACGGCATATAAAGCGGATTACATCTATATTTAGCCCAATTTGATCTAATTTCTTGTATTGATATCAAATAAAATATTCCTGCAATATAAATTGCAAATGCTAAATTTATATATATAAAATTCAACCAATTTTTTCCTGATGGCATAATATTTGAATATTGATTGTTAACTTATATTATTATTATATAATTATTCAAAAAATTTCACTATTATTTTGAATACCTAGATTTTCTAGATTTTCTTGAATATTTTAGTTTTCTTGACTTATTTATTTTTCTAGATTTTTTTAGGCTCATCTTTCCTCTATTTCTTTTATGTTTTTTTCCTCCACTATAACATCCCCATTGATATTGATTTGTATTTGTATTCATATTATAGTGACCGCCTTTCAGAATTGCGTGCCCATCATTTTTAGAATTTTCTGCACTTTGAGTTCCAACTGCAGCATTTTGCTGAATAATACTATTTGGTGTTTGACCAGGACCTCCTGCAGCTTTATATGTTGAAGGAAATTGTGGTACAACAACACTCCCACCCCGTTTTTTATATTTTCGTCTATTTCCACCAATTTTTTGTAATCCTTCTAATTTCAAAATCCCAGCATTTTGATTCGCAATCGCTGAATCTCTTGGATTACCTGCTGCCATACCTGTTTGAGTTGGCAATAACAGACCCGGCACATTACTACTATTTGTATTTGACATTTATACTATATAATATATAATTATAATATTTTACATTTAGTTCAATTTAAAAATAATTATTCTTATTTAAATTATACAATAGACACAATGGATACTATGGACGAAAAACAAAGGCTTCATCTTCAAAAAATGATAGCTGCAAACAATGTAGAAGATCAGACCGAATCAATCAGAAGATTAAAACATAGTAGTATATTGAGAAATGAATTAAATAATATGATATTAATTAAAGCTAAATACCGCGATGATCCTGAAAAAATACACCTAGAATGTATGAATCAATGCAATTTTTTGTTTACATATTATACTGATATTTATAACAAGATCAGAAAAGATGAAATTGATATAAATATATTATATCAATTTTTAGATGTGTTAAAAAAAATAGAAGATGGACATCTAGACCAACACGAAGGATCGTTTCAAGTTGGGACAATTTTAAAAAAATTATACGTAGATAGTGCACTTAAAAAAGCCGAAAAATTAGAAGAGGAAAATAAAATAAATAATAATCAAGAGCCATCAAAACCATCAGTTCAAATTAATTGGAAACAATTTAAGCGAATCACTAAATGAATCAATATCAATAAATATCAAAATACTTCCTTTCATAATGTTTTGCATCAACTCCACACATGGTTTCATTATTTCTGCACGTTCTAGCCAGATAAAATAATAACAATGCCGAAAATCTATCATTTTCATCATAATAATCCGGGTTATTTATTTTTATATGCCTAACTAAGGGTGCTCTATATTCTTGTCCAATTAGAGTACGATTTCTGTTTTTAGGCTTCATAAATTTGGAACACCGACTTAAATCATTGTTTTCATTTTCTATAAAATATTTGCAATTTTTACATGATTTTGCATGAACTGGTTTTTCTTCAAACGATGCTATAGTTCTCTCAACTAAATGAATATAACAATTACATCTGGTAAACAATGGAAACAACAAAAATAAATAATAATATTTTACGAACATTGCTTAAGTTAATATTATTATTTACAATAGATGATAAATATTTAAATCGTTATCATAATAATTATAATCTTAAAAAGATTTAATGACATATTTAGATAATAACTAAATAGAAAAATGTCAAAAAAATATTCAACTAGTACAACTCTTTTAATTGTAGAGTCTCCTGCAAAGTGTAAAAAAATAGAAGAATATCTAGGCCCAGGTTATAAATGTGTTGCTAGTTTTGGGCATTTGAGAGAACTTCCTTCTCTCTCCAATATTAAAATAGAAGATGATTTTAAACCAACATATCAAATCATCAACAATGCCTTGAAGAAGAAACAAATAGAAGTTCTTAAAAAAGCAATTAAAAACGCGGACGAAGTGATTATAGCAACAGATAATGACCGTGAAGGAGAAGGAATTGCGTTCCATTTATTAGAGATATTCAAACTTCCGCAAAACACAAAACGCATAGTTTTTAATGAAGTAACCGAAAAAGCTTTGCAACAAGCTGTAAAAAATCCGCGTACAATTGATATGAATATGGTTCATGCTCAACAAGCACGCCAAATATTGGATCTGTTAGTTGGTTTTAAAATAACACCCATGTTATGGAAATTTATCTCTCAAAATTCAGAAAAATCTCTTTCTGCTGGTAGATGTCAGAGCCCAGCGTTACGCTTGGTGTATGACAATCAAAAAGAAATAGACGCAGCAGATAATAAAAAAGTGTTTAATACGACTGGATATTTTACAAATATGAATTTGCCTTTTGAATTAAATTATCAGTTTGAAGAAGAAGATGAAACTATTGATTTTTTAGATAAAACTGCCGATCACGCACATATTTATGTTTGTTCACAACCAACAAAGGTATACAAACAGCCACCTGAACCATTTACGACAAGTAGATTACAACAATTGGCAAGTAATGAATGTCATTTCTCTCCAAAAGAAACAATGAAATTATGTCAAACACTTTATGAAGGAGGATACATTACTTACATGAGAACTGATAGTAAAAAGTACAGCGCTGACTTTTTAGAGACTGCGAAAAAATATATTCAACACACATACGAAGAAAAATATATAAATGAAAATATTGATCTTCTCTCTTGTTGTGTAGAAAGAGAAGAAAACCAATCCACAAAAAAAAATAAGCAATTGCAACAATCGCAAAAATCACAACAAAAGGCAAAAGGTAATCTAGCACAAGAAGCCCATGAAGCAATAAGACCAACTAAGATTTCTCTCAAAGATTTGCCTGAAAAGATGAATCCAAGAGAAAGAAGAATGTACAAATTGATTTGGGAGAATACATTGGAAAGTTGTATGGCTTCGGCGATTTGTAATTCAGTAAAGGCTCAAATCCAAGCTTATAAATCCCTTACGTTTCAATATACATCAGAACTGATTGCTTTTCCTGGATGGAAAATAGTGAAAAATAAATTTTCAACAGATAGCAAAGAGTTTCAATATTTGCAAACAATAAAGCAGAATCAACCTATTAAATATAATAAGGTTGTTAGTAAGGTAACAATAAAAAACATAAAAATGCACTTTACAGAAGCGCGACTTGTACAATTATTAGAAGATAAAGGAATTGGTAGACCTTCAACTTTTTCCATGTTAATAGATAAAATACAAGAACGTGGTTATGTTAAGAAGGACGATGTAAAGGGTAAAACCGTTACGGTAAAAGATTATGAATTAGAAAATGACGAAATTTCTGAAGTAGAAGGGACTCGTGAGTTTGGTAATGAGAAAAACAAACTTGTATTGCAGCCATTAGGAAAAATAGTCATGGAATTTTTGGATAAACACTTTTTGGACCTATTAAATTATGATTTTACGAGAGAAATGGAAGAAGATTTGGACAGCATATCAAAAGGGAATCATGTTTGGTACGACCTCTGCAAAACATGTAACGATAAGTTAGATGCTATTATAACCCAAGTAAAAGAAACACAAAAATCCAAATTTGAAATCAAAATAGATGAAAACCATGTTTACACTATAGCAAAATATGGTCCTGTTATAAAATGTGTAGAAAAAGTAGATGGTAAAAAAACTACCACATACAAATCTATTAGAAAAGACATTGAAATAGATATGGACAAATTAGAACGAGGTAACTATACATTGGAAGACTTACTAGAAAATGACAGCGAAAAACAGGCCAAAATATCAGCAAATCAGATCAATTTAGGTAAATACGATGATAATGATGTAATTCTGAAAAAAGGAAAGTTTGGCCTCTACGTCGCCTGCGGAGAATTATCCAAAACCTTGAAACAATTTGGAAATAGACCAATGGAAAGTATACAACTTGATGAAGTTATTCCGTTATTAGAAGAAGGAAGTAATATGGTGAGAGAAGTATCGTCAAACATTAGCGTACGAAAAAGTAAAAAAGGTGATTATATATTTTTCAAGACACCAAAAATGAAGAAACCCAAGTTTTTTGCTTTAAAAGGATTTGAAGAAGATTATAAAACATGCGACACGGATGTTTTAAAATCATGGTTGAAGGAGAAATTCAACCTTTAGAAAAGGTTGAGCCAAAACAGCAACTGTTTGAAGGTTTGTCTTCATCGTCGCGTTGAAGATCTTCTTGTTCGTCTTCCAGATGATGATGATGACGATGATGTTCTTGACGACGACGTTTTGTTAGAACGTTTCCTAGATGAAGATGAATGGGACCGATTATAAAATTTATCTCGTACTTTTCTATAATCTTTTCCCATAAATGATATTGGAGGTGTTGTATCATGCGGTTCCGCTTTTTTTTCATTTATAAAAGACTTTAATTCTTTCATGGTTGTTTTCTTATTTTCAATATCTGAAGCTGTAGGTTCCACGAGTACTTCAAAATATTGTTCTAGACTACCAAATACGCCTCTGGGCGTATTACGATATTTTGAAGAGTTTACCAAATATTTTACATTATCAAATTTATAATTAATCATAACATTATTATCATTGTAGTATTTTACTGGTCCTGTATATTTTCCAATATAAACAGGATTACTATCGCTTCTTCTATTGTGTATATAATACATAGTTCCAGGGTTTAATCTACTTCCTGAAATCGAGCCTTTTTTTGGCAATTTGTTGAATTCAGCCAACGTAATTTCTTTCATCGTGTTATATAATATTAAAAGGTATTTTATTTTTATTTACCTTTATTTACCTTTATTTACCTTTTAGAAAAAGGTAAAACCAAAATGTAAAACCAAAATGTAAAACCAAAATGTAAAACCAAAATGTAAAACCAAAATGTAAAACCAAAATGTAAAACCAAAATGTAAAACCAAAAT
>Ga0114971_10000809_pt1 | contig 21156 bp, 19 predicted proteins | sample M_140625_MF_Meta_FD_87320 | JGI IMG/M metagenome (GOLD analysis project Ga0114971, IMG submission 87320) | Freshwater microbial communities from Lake Montjoie, Canada to study carbon cycling - M_140625_MF_MetaG | ecosystem: Environmental > Aquatic > Freshwater > Lake | place: Lake Montjoie...
ATTTCTTATAAAACAATTAAACTTCTTATCATTGATGAGGCAGATGAAATGTTGTCAACAGGATTTAAGGAACAAGTGTATCAGATTTTCCAATATTTTAACGCAAATATTCAAGTGGCTTTGTTTAGTGCTACATTGCCGGAATATATTCGCAATATGACTAGTAAATTTATGAGAAACCCAGTAAGAATTTATGTAAAGGCGGAGCAATTGACTTTGGAAGGTATTTCCCAGTACTTTGTTGCTGTGGAAGATGATCGTCAAAAGTATGCCACTTTGAAGGATTTGTATGGGTTTATGAGTTTGTCTCAATGTATTATTTATTGTAACAGTGTTAAGCGGGTTATTGAGCTATATGATGCCATGTTGGAAGACGGATTCCCAGTGTGTTGTATGCACAGTAGCATGGATAAACGGGCAAGAGATGAAGCATTTTCGGAGTTTCGTCTTGGAAAGTATCGAGTGCTTATTTCTTCTAACGTTACTGCTAGAGGAATTGACGTTCAGCAAGTGAGTACCGTGATTAATTTTGATATTCCCAAGTCTATTGAGAATTATCTTCATCGTATTGGACGAAGTGGGCGATGGGGTCGCAAGGGTGTTGGTATTAACTTCATCACTCGCAGAGATATTTCAAAGTTGAAGGAAATTGAGGCACACTATTCTTGCCAAATTAACGAACTGCCTTCTAATTTTGAAGCTCTTGCTAGATAATAAAATTTATATTCTTGTTTCTTGTTCGTTAAAATATCTTTATATTTATCTATCTTATTAGCAGATACATAAATGATTTCTAATATAGAAAAAGTGAACTCTATTTTTCATTTACCTATTTCATATAATCCAGACAGAATTGAATTACAAAAGAATATTGTAAATGATTTAGAATTAGTAGAAACAGTAGATCCATCTGGAGTTCCTCTTTTTCATTGTGCTTTTCAACCCAAAACATGCTTTGGAAAAAAAGTGGTAAATAAATATTCAAATTTTTATACTACGGATACAAAGTTTTTAAAGGATACTCAGCAATTGCTAAAACAATATCAAGTACCAGTAACTACAGTAGTACCAGCTGATTATGATGATATTATTTCTATTTGGGATGAGATTAAAAATGATACCGGGTTTAGAGAAAAGTATCAGTATATAGATTGGGATTATTGGGAGCACTTAAATAAATCTGACACTTTTTTACAATTCATGAGTGTTTATAATTTAGCATCGCCTGTATTATCTTTTTTAGTTCCTGTTATTATTGTTATTGTTCCTTTTTTAATCATTAAAATGAAAGGATTAGAAATTACTTTAAACGAATATACTGAAATCTTAAAAACGTTGGCTTCACAACACGCAATTGGAAAACTTTTTACACAGTTTAACGAAGTGAAGTTAGATGAAAAAATATATTTAGTACTATCGGCGGCATTTTATGTTTTTTCCATATATCAGAACATGTTAACTTGTTTAAGATTTCATCAAAATATGATTAAAATTCACAAACATTTACTGGACCTCGAAGCCTATATCGTTCATACAGAGAAAACAATGGATAATTTTTTGTTGTATAGCAGTCAGCTTAAAAGTTATGACTTATTTAATGCTGAATTGAAACGACAATTGACAGTATTGTTTGAATTTAAGAGTAAATTACAAAAAATTCATCCATATGAATTTAACACGACTAAGTTAGGTGAATTGGGTATTGTATTAAAATCATTTTATGATATTTATAGCGATCCCATTTATAATGAATCCTTTTTATATTCATTTGGATTCCATGGATATATTGATACAGTAGAGGGGCTTCAATCACACATTATAGAAAAGAACGTACACTTTATTAAATTTACGAAAAAGACGGGGAAAAGCAAACTGGTGAATATGTATTATCCAAACTTAGTTGGCAAAAATCCTATTAAGAATTCTTATTCATTTAATAAAAATATGATGATTACGGGTCCAAATGCTTCTGGAAAAACAACGATTCTAAAGTCTACGCTTATTAATATAATATTATCACAGCAAGTCGGGTGTGGGTTTTATGACAGGACCAGTACTCTTCATCCATTTAAATATATCCACTGTTACCTAAATATTCCAGATACCTCTGGGAGAGATAGTCTTTTTCAGGCAGAGGCGCGTCGATGTAAAGAGATTCTTGACCTCATTGAAGAGAATAAAGAAGACACTCATTTTTGTGGATTTGATGAGCTATATTCAGGAACTAATCCAGATGAAGCTGTTATGAGTGCTTATGCTTTTATGAAATACTTATTAAAATATAAAAGAGTGAATTACATTTTGACAACACATTTTATTCAATTGTGTGAAAAGTTGGATTCTAATGAAAAGATGGTGAACTGTCATATGAATACAAAATCATACGGAGATAGTTTCAACTATACTTATGAATTGAAGAAAGGCATTTCTACTGTTCGTGGAGGATTCAAAGTGTTAGAGGATATGAATTATCCAAAGGAAATTATTGACAACACGAATGAATATTAAAATACAAGATTTTATTTTTGTAAATATAATATTTAGTAATATTATATGTACAACTTTACAATTCTGTGTGGTGGCACAGGTTCTAGATTATGGCCTAATTCCAGAGAACTTTTACCCAAACAATTTTTAACATTGACTAATGAATATACTATGTTACAAAACACTATTATTCGAATTTTTAATTTGATAACACTTTTTAATATAGACCTTAAAATTACCATTATTTGTAATAAAGACCACTGTCATTTAGTTGAAAAACAAGTAACTGAATTAGAGTTACATATTGATTATCAAATTATATGTGAACCTAAAGGGAGAGATTCGGCACCGGCAATATGTATATCAGCTTTATTGGGAGATGAAGAAGATTGTACTTTTATTATGCCATGCGACCACGTTTTAGACAATCGTGAATTTTCGAATTGTATTGAAAAGTCTTTTACCTATTTGGATAAATCTATTGTTACATTTGGTATAAAACCTACTAGAATTGAAACCGGATATGGCTATATACAATTAGATAAAAATTTGAATACCGTACAATTTATAGAAAAACCAGATTACGAAACCGCCAAGAAATATTTTGAAAGTGGTGCTTATTTGTGGAATGCTGGTATGTTCGCATTTAAGAATAAAAATATGCTATTCTGTTTTCAAAAATACGCAAATGATATTTACGAAAATTGTGTTGAAACAATAAAAAATACAAATATATGTAATTCCACTGTGGTATTATCAAACATACCATTTGTAGAATGTAGGTCTATATCTGTCGATTATGCTATTATGGAAAATTTGTGTAATGATATAAGTGATATAGGAAAAAAAACTATATTATATAACTCAACATGGAATGATATCGGTTCATATATGGCTCTGTATGATGAGTTAGAGAAAGATATGGAAAATAATGTTATACATGGTGATGTAATGACTATTGATACAACAAATTGCTATATAAATACTAATGGAAGTTTGATAGCAACAATAGGTGTTAATAACTTAATTATTGTGAATACAGATGATGCTTTATTAATTTGTGATAAAACAAATTCACAGGATGTTAAAAAAATTGTACGGAGGTTAAAACAATCAGGTAGAGAAGAAGCAGTTTTACATAAAACTGTTTATAGACCTTGGGGATATTACAAAAATGTTGAAGGAAATGATACAAGTAGTTTCAAACTGAAAAGAATCTCTGTTTATCCAGGTAAAAGACTTTCATTACAGTCTCATAATTTGAGAAGTGAACATTGGGTAATTACGACTGGAAAAGCTAAAGTTCAAGTTGGAAATGATATATTATTGCTAAATAAAGATCAACATGTATATATCCCTGTAAAGACATTACATAGAATTGAAAATATAGGTGACGAATTATTAGAATTTACAGAAACGCAGATTGGAAGTTATTTGGGTGAAGATGATATAGTAAGATATGAAGATGATTTTGGTAGAATATAAAATAAATAAAAATTAAACGTAAAACATAATTATATTTTTACTATATATGACAAATAATAACTGTCGATTTAATATAATATTGGCTACAGATGTATCTGGAGGTATTAGTTATCAAAATGATATGCCCTGGAAATTTGATTTAGATACCCAATATTATAAAGATAAGATAACAACTAATTCTATTTTTCCAGGTATAATCAAAAATATACTCATCATGGGTTATACTACTTTTACCATATTTTATACAGAGCCTATGAATAATGTAGTGTTATATGTAATTACATCAAGATGTGAAACCTATAATAAAGGTAATACAGACGCCAATGTTATATTTATAAATAATTTTGAAGAGGTAATAACACTTGTAAAACAAAGAGAGAACAAGTATTCGGATGTTTGGGTAATCGGTGGAAAAAAAATATATGAATATGCTTTATCACATCCGATGTGTCATAAGATTTTTTTAACACAAATTGAAGCAGCATTCCCATGTGATTTATATATAGATTTATCCAATTATGATATTATTTGGAAAAATGAGATTATAGCACAGGATACTAATAAAATAGATAATACAAGTTATAATTTAACATTTAAAGAAGGATTATTATGTAAAAATAATTTTATATATTCTGAAAACGAAGAGTTACCTATAGAAATTTTAGAGTTTTATACAAACCCTCAATATGTTGAAACATTTTTAAAGGTAGATTATGAAGTCTGGACAAAATTAGAAAGTGTAAATGAATTGTATAATTTTCCGTTTGTTTCTAAAGAGGTATGGTTAGATAAAAATAATCCAGGTAAAATTACTATCATACATATTTGGAAATCAATAGAGTTATGGAAGTTGATAGATAATAAAGAATTTCAAAATAAATGTATAACTGAATTTGAGAAACAGTTTAACCATCCTTATAAATTTTTAACCAATTCACATGATGTAAGTTTTTGGAGTAAATATCGTTACTCAAGATATGAATCTATATAAATAAAAATTAATAGTAATATATCATTCGTTTGCTTTATAATATAAATATATAGTCTTTTTCTAATAAAATGGCGGTCATTGATATATTAAGCACTTCTTTTCTCATTAGTTTAGGAATTACATTACTTTTAGTAGGATTACTTGGCATGTATTTTAGTCAAAAAATAATGGATCAAGATCATAAACTTAGCTCCATGGCTGGGGTTGTAACATCTATGGCAAATGAATTACAGTTTTTACGTTCCATGATACAGCAAGATATCCCACCAACTTTAGTAAAAGCGAATCAACCAATTGTTTCTTCATCAGAAATAAAATTAATTCCTGTTTCAGATGATGAAGATGAATCTGAAGATGATTCCGAAGATGATGAAGACTCGGATGACTCTGAAGATGATGAGGATTCTGATGATGAAGAGGATAGAGAACCTTTAGAAATTATGTCGGAACTAATTAACATTTCAGAAGTACCTTCTATTAAAGTGATTAATATGACCGAAAATACTTTTTATAATGAATCCATAGAAAATGAGGTTGAAGAGTTAGCCATGGATGAAGACGATGAAGATGATGATAATATAAGTGAATCAGAAGAGGAACAGGAAAATACTATTGAGGTTGAAGTGGATGACTCTACTATGGACCTTATGAACTCATCTATGTTAAAATCTATTCATATTCTTTCATCTGAAGATGATAAAATTGATTACAAGAAGCTCTCTCTGGCAAAACTTAAAGATCTTGTTTTAGAAAAAGGTCTGGCGAAAGATACATCTAGAATGAAAAAACCAGAATTACTCAAGTTATTAGAGCAATAAAATAAATCCTTGTATATAATAATCTTTTCTATATTATATACAAATCATGTCGTGGGGTACTTGTTATTCTGGCTCCAATAATATTCATTTTAATTTTCCTCCTATTATGGCTGATGGGCGTAATTTCAGCTCGTGGCAGCCTGATGCTGTCGTAAATAATAAAATTAGAAAACAAGAAAACATTACCAGCAACTGGGCTTATAGACAATATTTGGTAAACAATGCCAGTCAAATTATGAAATTCAATAATTTAGAAGCATGTACTGATTTAGGATTACCTTCTCATGCTATGACAAATACAACCCCTTCATCTAACGTTCCTCATCTATACAGCTCTAACTTTGATACGAGTAATCCTGGATATAGCTATAAAAATAGTGATTTAAAGAACCCATATTTATCCAGAGAACAACTTCAATCAAGAATGATTGCCCCCCAAATATCAAGCAACCAATTTCATTGAAATCTTATTTTATATCTAGTTATAAAATAAGATTTTATGTTATCAATTTTTTTATCTCATCAATAGTATCTTTATATGTATTTACTCTAATTCCTTTTACTCTAGGATGATTATAAAGCTCATAATCATTTCCACCTATTGATGTTTTATCTCCGAAAAAGTAAATATCATCATATTTATCATGTATAAATTGTAAACAAAATGTTTTATCCCATCCTTGGGGAAATATATCAATACTAATTTGTCCACCAATTGAAAACTGTAATTTTAATTCTGGTAATTCATCTTGGATATTTTTTATAATTTTGTCACGTATTTTATTTTTTTTGTCCCATAAATCAAAGTCATCTCTCTCTTTTTGACTACAACTTCTTCCAATAGGTGAAATATTAATCATTCCATTTCTTAATTCAATAAAATGACTTCGTTTTACAGGTATTGATGTATTTGATAATACTTTTAAACAAACATTTATTAACTTTTGATAATTATTCTCTCCTAAATAATCTAGTAAACTTGTTTTATTAAGTAATTCATCTTTATAATAAGAAAGTAATCCATTTTCGGTAAATTTCCATGTAAATAAATCTATATTTTCTTCTCCCAATTGTTCTAGTTGTTTACTTAAATCTGAACCTCCTACAAATCCTATATCTATTATACCCTTGTTATATATTTTTTGTTTACTTATTTCTTGTAAAATATTTACCATATCTTCAGATATTTTCAATCTAGGTGTAGTAAGCGTGCCATCTATATCAAATAATAACAGTATTTTATTACTCATATCTGTATATATATTATATAAATATAATAAAATATATAGTATTATAAATCTATTATACTATATATAACAAATGAAGCTTCTCAGTATTGATGTAGGAATTAAAAATTTGGCATTTTGTTTATTCTTCATATCTGAATCGGGAGAAAAATCAATACTATTATGGGATACTATAGACCTATCTCAACCCTTGGAGGATGTGCGATGTCAAGATTGTTTAAAGGCGGCAAAATTTACAAAACACGGAAAATTTTATTGTTTAAAGCACGCCAAAAAACAGCAATTACAAATACCCACCGCTGAATTAAAGCCGGCATTTCTATCCAAACAAAAGTTGGCTATATTATATGAATTAGCAAATAAATATAACATCAAGTATGAAAATCCGATTAAGAAGGCGGATTTACTTTCTCTCTTTCACGACTATATTTTTACCACTTGCTTAGAACCCATTGAAAAGGTAAATGCCTCTACTTTAGATTTGGTAACGATTGGACGTAATTTACAATCTAAAATGGATGGCATTTTAGTAGACCATATTTTATCCTTAAATAAGATTATTATAGAGAATCAAATTAGTCCTATTGCTAATAGAATGAAAACTATTCAAGGAATGATAGCCCAGTATTTTATTATGAGAAATAGCCAAGTGTCTATTGATTTTGTAAACGCCTCTAATAAATTAAAAGACTGTCCTAAGGACATCACTGTAAAAAAAGAACAAACTACGGATAAAAAGGAAACTAGTTATAAAGATCGAAAAAAATTAAGTATTGAATACTGTATTTCTAGTATTAATGAGTGTCCGACAATGTCTGAATGGATCTTTTTTTTTAACACCCATAGTAAAAAGGATGATTTAGCAGATTCTTTTTTGCAAGGACTTTGGTTCATTCACCACAAATTATATTAATATTCTATTCGTAATACTTAAAATTATATGTTCTAATACATTCATAAGAAAGAAATGGACTCTGATATTATTGATATTTCGGCAATGGGAGCGAATGATTCATGGGGACCTTCTGAAACAGTCAATTTGAAATCATCTAACTTTGGTGGTGGATTAGAATTATTAATGAACGACAAAAAAACCGGTTCTTCTTCAAAATCTTCGGGCGATATTAATATTGAGGATTTGACAAATTTAGAGGATGAATTGAATAATTTGGTTGACGAAACTGCTGGTTCTAGTTCAGGTCCATCTTTATCATTTGACACAAGTAGAACATTTAATTTTTCTGATAAATCATCTTCATCTAGTGAAAAACAATCCGTTCGATTTAGCGAAGAGCCTAGTATAGGTTTAGGACAATCTACAGCTGAAAGTGATGGTGATAATAAGACATGGGATGGATATACTAAATTCAATAATATACCTGTTAATCCTGATAGAGCATTACCAACCCAACCTCAAATGTCTAAGGAGGAATTATTAAGAGAGAAATTCAAGTTTTTACGAAAGTTGGAGACTTTGGAGAGTAAAGGTGTGAATTTGACAAAAAAATATTCCATGGAGTCACCCTTGGCTGAAATGCAGGGTGAATACGAAATGATTATGGAAGAAAAGGCTAAGATGAACTCCATAAAATTTCAAGGAAATATGTTAATGGCATGTATTAATGGGATCGAATTTTTGAATAACAGATTCGATCCTTTTGATGTCAAATTAGATGGATGGAGCGAACAGGTAAATGAAAATATGACTGATTATGATGAAATTTTTGGTGAATTGTATGACAAGTACAAGAGTCGTGCTTCCATGGCACCCGAGTTGAAGCTGCTTTTTCAATTAGGAGGAAGTGGCATGATGATTCATATGACCAACACAATGTTCAAGTCTGCTATGCCTGGAATGGATGATATTTTGAGGCAGAATCCTGATCTTATGCGACAATTTCAAACGGCAGCAGTAAATTCCATGGGACAAAGTAGTCCTGGATTTTCTGGGTTTATGGGTGGTTTGATGAATCCCGAACCAGAAGTTCCTGTGGGCCGTGGACCTCCACCACCCATGTCTACACAAGGACCTGGCTCAATGCCTCCTCCTGTTTCCAGACAAGGAAATAATAATTATGGCGCAATGAGTAATAATAATGCCAGAAATATGAGTTTAAATGGATTCAGTGATGGTATTGATATTCGAGAAAATTATGGAAGTTCTAGTACGGCTGAACGTTCTAGCCGTCCTGAAATGAGAGGACCAAGTGATATTTCAGATATACTGTCCGGACTAAAGACAAAGACCATTAATATAAGCGAAGAACAAATGCCAGAGGGAAATAGCAGCACGATTAGTATTTCCGATTTGAAAGAATTACAGGCTTCTGGTGGAAATATGCCAAAGCGAAGCAAGAGAAGACCCAAGTCAGATAAAAATACAGTAAGTCTTGATATTTAATTTGTAATAATATAATAATCTTTTATGAAATTTTTATATTATTTAGTGGCTATTGGTAAAGGGAATTTATATGAAAAATTATGTACTCTTCGACACAATATAACATATATACATGATTATTTACATGAAAACTTTTCTATTGTCATCAATTGTTACGATAGTTTTAAAATTATAAAATTGTTTATGCGACAATTTCCATTCTTAGATAATATTTATTTTCACTGTAAATCTGGCATATTAACAGAATTATGGCTTACGAATCCGCATAATAAAATAGTGGTTAATTATGATTATATGTTATTTATATTGGATGATGTTAAAATAGAATCTTTGAATCTTAGTTCCATGATAGAATATAAACAAAGGTATAGGTTACATTTGTTATCACCCAAGATAATGAATAGTACACATAAGTATATGAATAGTTATCATCAGAAACTCACTATAACAAATGCTTTGGAAGTGTATTGTTTATTAATGACACCAAAAGACTTTTCTATGTATTCAAAGGTAAATACTATTGAAAATAAATGGATGTGGGGAGTTGATTATCTATTCGGTCATTTAAAACTTAAAACCGGTATATATAATTCATCTATACTTCATCATAAATATAGACATAGTAAAGAGATAGCTAATGAAGCCGAACCATTAATGGTTTCCTATTTGAAAAAATTTGGATATCATAATATAAAAGAAATTACAGACCAGTATCCTATTGTTATTAAACACATTGATGAGTAAATCATATTAAAAATATCTATATATGTTTATATATTGTTGGATGAGACTTGTAAATTATCTAATTGATTTTGTCATTGCTTCTAGTAAATTGTTTAATATTGATGAGTCACATTCTGTTATCCATAGTATGGAAGTTCTCGGTCATGCTAATGAAATTTTTCTTCAAGAAAAAATAAAAAATCCTCATTTAGAATCTCAAAAAAATGTAATTTTTTCAGCAGCTATTTTACATGATATGTGTGATAAAAAATACATGGATGAGAGTTTGGGTATTCTTCGAATCAAAGAATGTTTACAAGGAGATAGCTGTATGTCTGACCTTGATATTGACATTACATTAAAAATTATAGGGACCATGAGTTATTCTAAAGTAAAGCAAATTGGTTTCCCAACCGATTTGCCAGAAGACTATATGTTGGCATATCATATTGTGAGAGAAGCTGATTTATTGGCGGCATACGATTTTAATCGATGTATTCTATATCGAATGATGAAAACAGGGGCGTCTTATTCTGAAGCAGCCAATAACGCAACAGAGTTGTTTCATAATAGAGTATTGCGACACAATGACGATGGATTATTTATAACTGATTATTCTAAAGAAGCATCCGTTAAACTTCATCACGATGCTCTTATAAAGATGAAATCTGTTACAAAGTTTTTGGATGAAAATTGAATATAAATATTTTGTAATGTAATAATATAAATATGTAAATAAATTATATATTTATGTTATCATATATGCTGTAGGAAAATATTTGTAAAAATAAATATATAAGAATAAATTATAATGTCATACTTTATAGATGGCGATTGTTCGGGAAATTGTGGAACGGGTAGTTGCTGCGGATGTAAAGATGGGCGCGATGGACGTGATGGTATTAATGGCATAGATGGGCGTGATGGGCGTGATGGACGTGATGGGCGTAATGGATGTGATGGCAAAAATGGTGCTACTGGTCCACCAGGATTACAAGGATCTACTGGTATTCAAGGATTACAAGGATTTAAAGGTGATACAGGTGTTCAAGGTATACAAGGATCTACTGGTATTCAAGGTATACAAGGAGCTACAGGTATTCAAGGTATACAAGGAGCTACAGGTATTCAAGGTATACAAGGAGCTACAGGTATTCAAGGATTACAAGGATCTACTGGTATTCAAGGATTACAAGGATCCACAGGTATTCAAGGATTACAAGGAGCTACAGGTATTCAAGGATTACAAGGATCTACTGGTATTCAAGGATTACAAGGATCCACAGGTATTCAAGGATTACAAGGAGCTACAGGTATACAAGGAGCCACTGGATTACGTGGATTCACAGGTCATACAGGACCAATTGGTATACAGGGATCTACAGGTATTCAAGGATCCACGGGTATACAAGGATCTACTGGATTACGTGGATTCACCGGTACTATAGGACCAATTGGCACACAAGGTTCTACTGGATTTACGGGTCCTACTGGTATACAAGGTGTAACTGGTGCGGTGGGACAAAACGCAGCCATATCTTCTATATTTGTTTGGAGTGATATGTCACAAAATAATATAAATAACACTAAATTTCAATATGTTACTTTTAACAAGTCTCCTATTGGACCAACTGGTTCTGGATGGACCACATTTACTCAATCTGGATATTCTAATACCACTAATTTTATAGTACCTTCTTCTGGATGGTATTTATTAACTTATAAACTAGATGTTCGATCTGGTGGAGGAAGTTCTCCATCTAGTTCTACAGATTGTTCTACTGTGTTAACTCAAAATGGCGTTCAAATAAACGGGTCAACAACATTAGTAGAAGCACCAGAATCTAATCATATTTACACTATATCCAATACCGTACTTGTTAATTTAACTACAAACGATAGTATTGCTTTATTATTTTGGTCAGGTGATCCGAATACCCGCATTGGAGACCCTAGTTTTATAACAGGACAATTACCCGTATCTAATATTGTTCCTACAGAAGCGTGTGCATCCATTGTTTTCACAAAAATTTCTGGATAACAGTTTGTTATTTTACCATAAAAGCTGGTCCGCCAACCATCCTCTAGACCATTTTTTCTTTCTATCTTTTGTATGACGTATCTTGTATAAACGTCGTCGATTATCGGCAAAGGTTTTACCCTTCAATTTCATATGTGTTGGATAGTCATTCATTCCAGCGGCTCCTACACTTGCTATTTTCTTGTTCTCTCGGTAAACATCAATCTTTTTTGTTTTATTCGTTGATTGTTTTACTGTAACACCTATTCTTCTTGCTTGCTGTCTAGTATAATTAGTTATGGTATAAGACATTTACTATTATTATATATTATAATATTATAATAATATACTATATATTATGTCATATAACATAAACCCTCTCTACGAAAAAAAACTAAAACAGTTTTATAAAGGCATTTTAGAAGATATTAAAACCTTTGTGGATAAGAATAAACAGTTTTTAAGCACATACTCTAAAAATGGCAATGAACGAAGTTTGGTTTATTATCTAACAGCTTTTGCTCGTTTATTTAATGATGCTAGAATAGATGAATCGACCAAAAGTGAACTGCATGATAAAATGACACGATTAAGTATTATGGTTTTAAGACAGATTGATAAAAAAACTATTTTGATAAATCCTATAAATTCAAATGTATTAAATAGTATTGAAATGTCTGATTTTATCCAAAGATTGAAAGATACATCTGGTGGAAAAACCCGACGTTTATATAAAAAAGGAAGAAAAGGTAAAATAAGAAAGGCTAGCCGGCGTCATAAATCAAAAAAAAATAAAAAAAAATACAAAAAACAACTAGGAGGAGCTAATAATTGTAATATTGGGGATGATTGTAGATTATGTATGGAAACAATGAAAGCTGATGAAGAATTAACAACATTACACGAAGTTACAGAGGCAGATGGAACCATATCTCCTCATAAATTTCATAAACATTGTATACGTTCGTTGAGATTGCTAACAAATAATAATAGAAGACTTGAATGTCCATGTTGTTTCACGGAGATTCCATTAAATGAGGAGGAAAATAATTTTACGATTCGTCTTCAAGAATATGCTGCTATTTTAGCAATTGAAAACAGCAACAATTTAGATTCTATAATTCAATATCATATTGACTATGGTGTACTCCGATATTATACCCCAACTGAAATACAGGAACTACGCCAAACACATGGAGATGCCGGAGTTGTCGACATTATAGAGAGAAGACTGGCTTCAAATAGAAGTATGTTTAAATGGTTAATGTGTATATCTAGTATAATAATACTAGCACTATATTTTAATGGGCAGTTTCGATAATTACTATTAAAATTGAACTATGTTTATTAATAACAACTATAATATATAGATAGTTCCATGCAAACCTACATCCTTATTGATGGTAGTTATTTCAACTTTCACAGATTTTATTCGATTGTACGTTGGTGGAAAAACGCTCATCCTGAAGAGGTCTTGGAAGACCCTTATAATAATCCTTTGTTCTTGGAAAAATTTAAGAAAACATTTTTAGATACGATACAGGGTATTCCAAAGAAGCTCAGTCTTGATAAAAACTGTAAGCCAATTATTCTGGTAGGGAAAGATTGTAAGAGAGAAGATATCTGGCGCAACTCTTTGTATAGCCAATACAAGGGCACTAGAGTACAAAATGAAGAGTTCAAGGGAAAACCATTCTTTAAGATGGTTTATGAAGAAGATTTATATTTGAAAGCTGGAGCTACAAAAATATTGAGTTATCCAACATTGGAAGCCGATGATTGTATTGCTATTTATACAAAACACTTGTTAAAGCAAGAAGGTAATGAAGATATTAGTATTTATATTATTACAAGCGACAAAGATTATATACAGTTGCTAGAACCCAGGGTCCATGTTTATAATTTGTCTTTTAAGAATATTCTAGATCAAAAAAGTAGTATAGGAGATTCACAAACGGAACTATTTTGTAAAATCGTTATGGGGGACACAAGTGATAACATTCCATCTGTGTTAACTAAATGTGGTCCTAAAACAGCGTTGAAATGTTATCAAGATCGCGCATATTTTGAAGAACGATTGGAGAAAGAAAACGCACACGATAAGCTAGAGAGAAATAAAAGACTAGTAGATTTCAATTACATTCCCGAAAACCTTGTTACAGGATTTTTAGAAACAATAGTGTAAAAAAGAATAAAATTCTTCTCATAGTATAATAACCAAAGTCTTATATAAATATAGAATGTCATATGAAAAAGAAAAAAAAGATATTATATCTAATCTACATACTTATATTGAAAGTTTATTGACTGATTCCTCTGTATCGAGTGAATATATACCAAATTATGTTACACTTACATCAGAACAAAAAGAAAAAGTAGTAGAATTAATGACAGGCGTGATAGTTAAAGACTTGCTTTCTTGTGAAAAAAATAGATGTTATATGTCTATGTTAGTATATGTAAATGATGAAAAAAAGTTCGAATCTAATGAAAGCAAAGTGTTATCTTATATGATTGACAATTTTTCTATTGAGATTTCAAAAAAAGAAGAAGTTCGTAGCTCTCTAGTTATGAAGGGTGGTGCGGGAACACAAAAAGAAAAAGAAGATGCTCTAGATGCTTTAAAAAAAGCATCTTTTCATTTATATTTAGCCAAAAAAACATTGGATGCCCTACAAAACATTTCAAGTAAAAAACCAGAACAGCCAGAAGAGAAGGAAAAACCAGAGGAGAAAGAGAAAGAGAAAGAGAAAGGCTGGTTTGAATGGTTAACGGGACCATCATCAGAAAAAGAATCTACGGTAAAACCAACAAAAAAATTAGATAAAACAGTTCCAAATACAGTAACTATTTATTTAAATACTGGAATCCCAGGAAGACAACATATAAAATTTTCACCTAAGATGGTCAACCCTAAAACTCGTCATAAAAAAGTGTATATGGATCCACGTGTTGAATTGTATCCAGATACTATTTATAGTGTTTCTAGTCCTGATCCAGACTTTTCAAGGAGCGATAAAGGTAAATTAATAAAAGAACAATTTTTTGACAAAGGTTGGTTTGATACTTTAAAAAGCCGCACGCTAACTAAACATCCACAAAAAGTAATTACTTTAAAAGAAGCCACGCAACGAGGTATTGTTGATTCTAATATAAAACTATTATTAGGTACATTATTTAGACCCAATTCTGTATTAGTTATTGACCGGAAACCTTATACTATCTATTCGTATGAATGGGACAAGGGTAATTGGAAAATAGATACCACTGCTTCTGATTATGAACCTTCTATATTTGCTCCATATATCCCGGCAGCTTATCCTTCTACAAGTAGCTATGAATTTGGTAATAATGAACTAGGTGGTGACTTAGAAGGTCATGATGATTATATGTTGCCTGGATATCCATACCAACCACAATATGGATATCAACGTTCTCCATACTATAATAGACCTAGCCCATATTCAGGAAATAATTTATTGGACCATAAACAAGGTTTAAAAGAAATGCAAGAATTGAAAAAAACGTATGGTGAATCGGTTTTAGAAGGCATTAGTTTTAATGATAGTGGATATAGATATCCTGTCAATCAAGAAGAAGAAAGAAAGAAAAAAGTGGAAGAATTTAGAAAGAAACAAATTAGTGTATTGGGTATGTCAACAGAAGATATGGAAAAGGCATACGAAGATAGAGATAAAGAGAATGAAGAAATAGGTATTGAAGAAGAAGCCAAAAGTCGTGTTAATTTGGCTAGAATACAAGAACAAAAAGAAGAAAAGGAGATGGAAAAGGAGGAAAAAATACAAAGAAAAATGTTGGAATATAGTCAACCGGTTAAAAGCCCTAAACAACAGATTACAGGAGTAACACCCCTACAAAGTATCTCTTCACCTAATAATAGTAATATTCAAGCATTATTGACAGGTATACCTTCCTCTATTAGTAATACTAATATGAATAATAACATGAATATGAATACTATTTTACCTGTAAAAAATCGTACACCCTTTCTTATTAAAGGTGGAGCAACTAGGTCGGGACTGAATTATAATAAGGTTAATCCAGTTGTTCTTCAACAGCCAGATGAACCTGTAAGTAATGATAGATTTGATATATATGGCGGCGATAATCCAGCTATCAACCCTGTAAAAGGCTATGAAACCGGAATATTACGAGAGTATTTTATGAAGTTTAAACCAATATATCAATTTTTATTCAAAGAATTTTTTCCTGAAAATAAAGACAAGGAATTTGTAAAATTTGGGATTACACGAAAAGCTGATAACAGAGCTACAGCAGAGACAACATTTGACGATCAAAAAATAAAAGGATCTCAATTGACGCCTTTTGAAAAACAAGTACAAAGAATTCATGTAAGAGAAACCTTTGCCGATGGGGATTGTTTTTTTCACGCAGTTTCATGTGCTATTAATTTTTATAATAATAAAACAAATCGGGATCCTCTTGATTATATTAATGTAATTGATACTGGTTTTGACGCAGGAACCTTTCAACCTATTATTTCTATGGCTCAACCAGCCCGAGACTTGACTCCAATGGATGTTAGAGAATTTATATATAAATGCTACAATAATATGCCAGATGTTATGTTAGGTGAGTTACTTGTTGGTGATAATGCTGTTTTAGATGAACTAAATGATGAATACAATACGTTTGTTGCTTCTATACCAGCTGGCACAGACCCGGCTGAAATAGTTAGATTGAAGAATCAAGCAATAGATGCATTATATTTAGCACAACAATTGGATGATAGAAATTTTATTATAAAACGAGATGTGGTGTCAATTCCTGTTGGAGAGATGCCATTTGTTTTTTGTGATATAGGGGTTCAAGGAGCAAGACCAGAATTAGAACCTATTATATTAGATAAAACTAGATATTGGGCGGGGCAAAAAGATATTAATATTCTTATGGGTATATTTAAGTTAAAAATATTTGTCATCAATAAACCAACTGATGGAACATCGTTACATTATACAATGAATGCTGAATTACAACATAATCCTGCCGTTGGAAACGAATGGAATCGATATATGTTTGTTTTATATGAACCCGGTCATTATAAATTGATTACTTTTGATGATCCAAATTTTGCTATTGGTGGAACTTTGCCAAATAATCATATTGCTATTTTTGTAAAAGATGTTCTAGACCAACAGGATCCACCTGATAGAAATATTGTAGCAAATTTAGCACCAGTTGATTTTCCCGTTTGGCAAGTTGACCCGGCAATTTTGCCTCAAGATAGACACGAGATACCCCCTGTTTACATAGTATTATTCATATTTTTTTCTTATTATTATACATCAGCGATTGATTTCATTAGAACACATGCGGGTAAAAATGATGGAGAAAACATAAAAACATTTCGAATAGATATACTACCTTATGAGCTTCTTACCCTTCTTGATGCTTGTTACAAAGCAAATGAAAAGGCAAAATTATTAAATAATGATCCTAATAATATAGAAGGAAAGGCTATTCTACGTATTAATAAAGATATACAAGATTTATTCCCCCGAACGAAAACCTTAGAATCTAGTAAGCTCAATCCTGCTATTAAACAGAAAATTATTGATGATTATTTAAAAGAACAAGAAGAGGAGGAAGAGGACGCCGAAGGCGCTGAGGAAGAAGAGAAAGAAGGTGCTGAGAAGGAGAAAGGAAGTAAAGAAAGTAAGGGTGAGGAAGAGGAAACTGATGACTCTCTAGTGAAAAGAACCATTCGTTACAAAAAAACTACCTATAGTACTGGTAAAGATGACAAAGATGACAAAAATGGATATACACATATTAGTAAAACATTAGAAGATAGATCCAATATTGGATATTATATTATTGTGGATCTCTATTTGTACCCAGGAACATCCATTCCATTTATCAAGAAACAAGCAATGGGATGTAACGTTCAATATCAAAAAATTCAAAAAGGACTATCCAGAATAAATGGAACTATCTATTCTATGCCACCATTATCAGTTATGCCTATGAAACCATTCGGACAAAAGCCTAAAGTTCGCAGAAAATATACAAAAAAATCGAAACGGGCACTTACATTACAAAAAAGAGAAAAGGCTGAAAAGGAGTTATTAAAAGCAGCAGACCGATATAAAGCTTTAATAAAAACTAAAAAGGCAAATAAAAGAGGAGGAGCAAAAAAGACAAAACGAAACAGAAGTAACCACATATTTATTCCTATTTCTAACAAGACTCAAAAATGTCGACACGATGAGTAAGTAATTTATAATTATTCATTATAGTTATAAATTTAATTATAATTTATTACTGACGATAAGACCCAGGCACCTCAAAATGTTTTGAGTACAATTCTTTTTGTTTTTTTTTCTCTTTGTCTTTTTTTGCCTTTTCTAAAGTAGCAATGGCATCGTTTAATTCGGCATCAGATACTACACCATCTCCATTTGTGTCAACCAATTTATGTAATACTCTATATTTATGAGGTACTACACAGTAATCACTTTCTTCGTTAAATAAATGGTCGGATAAAATAGTAAATACTGCTGTTAATCCAAGAGCCACATAAATGTCACGAGTACCCATCCATGCCATGGAAAATACTAATAATTGTTTGCTTAAGGAGAATTTCAAATATTCTTCCGTTGATTTGCTAAATTGAATGGCTATGAATTTTGATCCAACATTGAGAAGTATCATAACAACACCAGCAAAAAATTTACTATTGTTTAAATAAGATACATAATTATCAGCATGGTTGAAAAAATTTATCACTGGATTTTTTGATGGTTTTATTTTTGGAGCTCTAATAGGTTTTGATGCTGTATTATTTGCTAACATATATTTCTAGGATATTATTTATTTTTCCAAAATAGCAAAAGAAAAATAAATATACTTTGTTTATTTTATAACATGCCGTTTTTTCTTAATAATTTTACACTACGGGCTCCATAATCCCCTAAATAGTTTTCGGCAGTTAATCTAGCGGTACGAATATGTGGACGAAGATATCTTCCTACAAATGGTTCTTCAATATTCGCACTCATTTGGATACTAGATAAGAGTAAATATACTACTATCATGGAAAAAAAGATGGTTAAAAAAAATGGCAAAGATTGATACAGTTTTTTCATAAGTTGGTCTATTATACTATAAAAATAAAATAATATAGAATTATTTAGAATCTAGACTCTAAACTCCAGAGTAACTAGCAAACCCTTCGCTGGTTGAAGGCTCTACTTCTGATGGAGATTTTTTCATATAAGGAACTGGCAAGCTTTTACTAGGTCTAGAGCGAACCCTAAGTTCAGCGGCAATTTTATCTAATCCATTTCGTGGTTTCTTCTCTTCAATTAAAGCAAAAGATTCTTTTCCACCCTTAATAGGATCGCTTATAGAAGAATCACTACCTCCTCTAAATCCTTCACTAGTATTTGTATGAAGTCCTATAATGGCAACGGTTAAAACTAAGCCTAAAGGCATATTTAAACATGTGATTCCAATAACGATAAGAATAGTCACTGCTCTACCTGTAGCAGTATTAAACATAAAAGAACGCATGGAATGCTTCATTAATAAACATATCACAATAACTACTAAAATTGCTGCTAAAATATTCTTTATTTTGGCAATCATTTATAATTAGATACTATTTTTATTTTAGTAATGCTTTTTATTTGAGCGTGTTTTTTTCAAATTATTATCTTCTTATTTTTTAAGAGGAATGTCTTTAGCAATGTATGCAGCACCATTTGATAATGATTCAAGTACCATAAATAATAAAGACTCCGAAAATTCTATTGAGAGAAAGAAGACGTCCCACAACAAAACTCAAAAAAGATATAGTAGTAAAGAGAATTCAGAAAGGGTCAACTCTGTTTTACAATCTATTCATAATTTACCTGAAAATGATGAGAGCAATGGTCTTGCCGATTTCAACCCTCCACCTCCACCTAATTCAGCAGGAATAGAACGACGACAAAATCAATCACTTTCTAAAAATACAGCTCCTTATTCCGAAAATTTGCCAGAAGACGGCCACGAAGGATATAGTTTTAGCGAAACTGAATTTCAAAGTAAAAGTGAAGAAGTCAATATGCCTACAAACTCGAAAATACCCGACAATTATTATCAAAGATTTATGCCAAATTATGACAGCATGTTTAAGTCAAAACAATATACACATATTCCAATTCAACGACCTAATTTTCAATCGGAATTTACCGGCAGTTCTAATGACGTATTGATTCAGAAGCTAAATTATATGATTAATTTATTAGAAGAACAAAAAGACGAGAGAACCGGAAATGTTACAGAAGAGGTTATTTTATATTCTTTTTTAGGAATCTTTATTATTTTTATTGTGGACTCTTTTGTCCGTGTTGGTAAATATGTAAGATAGATAATCACTGAATAGTTACATTACTTAAAAAATTGAAGCTTCTGGCTGACTGTTTACCAAGGTCATAAACACTACACCAGCAAAGAGAGCAAAAATGTCTGATTTTGAAAAGCTAAAGGCGGAGCTTGAAAAGCTAAAGGCGGAGCTTGAGAATGAAAAGGCTCAACGTGAAAAGCTAAAGGCGGAGCTTGAGAATGAAAAGGCTCAACGTGAAAAGGTAGAAGAGAAATTTGAGAATGAAAAGGCTCAACGTGAAAAGGTAGAGGAGGAGCTTGAGAATGAAAAAGCTAAACGTAAGAAGGTAGATGAGAAACGTGAGAAGGTACATGAATTTTATGGCTACGATACCTTCTATGGAACAATGAAGAATGCTGGAGATATATTATTTCACAAACAGAAAAAAAACATCTGGCTTAATACTCCTTTGGAAGTCCTCGACAATCTCAAGTGCGACCTTGTAGGAAAGCTAGGAGAAGCCGTGATAAGACTTAGTTGTCATAACTCCGGTATAGTAAATGAAAGCACTGGTGATAAAAATTCAAAAGATGGCACATACGACCAGAAGATAGGTTTCAATTTGCGTAAG
>Ga0114971_10000810_pt1 | contig 21150 bp, 20 predicted proteins | sample M_140625_MF_Meta_FD_87320 | JGI IMG/M metagenome (GOLD analysis project Ga0114971, IMG submission 87320) | Freshwater microbial communities from Lake Montjoie, Canada to study carbon cycling - M_140625_MF_MetaG | ecosystem: Environmental > Aquatic > Freshwater > Lake | place: Lake Montjoie...
ATCAGCTGTTGGCTCTCCTATAGTAATAACATTTTTGCCGACGATAGTGTTATAAGAACCTCCTCCAGAGTATTGTACTAAAGCATTTGGAGTGGATATAAAAAGATTCTTGTTGGGTTTGATGGATATATCCCCAGGAGCTTTCATTGCAATAAATCCCTGAGCATTTAAATCAATTTGAGCTCCAGCATTTTGATACAAAGATACATAAGAATTATCACTTTGCATACCAGATAAATTTCTTACATTAGAAATAAAATGCAACCCACCAGAAGGCATTACTACTGAATTAGTTCCATTACGAGATCCATTGTCTGATATATCCATATTTTATATTTAGAAAAATTTGTTTTTTAAGCAACTAAATTGCTTTGGAACGAGAAGGTATTAATTCTGTATTTGAGCCATCTGGGTTTGTTGGCAAATTTAATTCATCTTCATTATTACGCGTTGGGCGCTGTAAATTGGGTTTTGGTACTAACTGTTTGTGCACTTCTGCTGGAGGACTTACCGGCACAGCCTGATCTCTTGCATTAGCATAGGCTTCTGTTACAGAAGCAAAATATACAGGTTTTTGTAAATCTCCATTTAAAAAGAAAACCCAAACCATATTACCAGGCTGAGGAACAGAATTAGAACCTTGAGGCAATTTATAATTTGCACCCTTTCCAAAAGAAACCTCTTCTCGTGGACCAGAACGATAACCGCCAGTGTGCACTTCGGCAGCTTCTCGAGTGCGGGATGATGTTGTTTTACTATTATTACCGTTATAATAAGCTAAATCTTTTTCAGAAAATCGTTCTGTAAACTTATTTCCATTTTTCCAAAAATCTTTTAATAATCTTATTGTTTCTTCGCCATATAAACCAACTTGATTTGTTGTTCTTCCGGTCATATCTGCCACACTTATATTTTTTGAAGTTCTTCTAAATGTATTTTCCATCAACGCCATTCCAGCTTTGAGACCTACTGTTGGATCTTTTAATCTTTTATTCATACTATCATCTACTCCATAATTCGACATTACGGTGGAATTTTTGGGTATATTTCCATCCGACAATGAAAAAAGTCCCATAGAAACTTGGCCCTTTGCTTCTCCTTGTGTTTCTGTCATACTATCCAATGGATTAAAACTACTTTCAAATGCTATAACCGGTATAATAAAATTATCTACATAATCTTGAGGACTGGTAAATGTTGAAGAACCTGAAGTACTATCTCTAGGTCTACCAGCTAGAGCTTCTTGAATATTTAACCAATTGTTTGTAGCTATTTCCAGAGCCAATGATCTAACTTCATTTGGTTTAACATATGGAACGTATGATCCGGGGAATTCATATATCTGTAAATCATTTAAAACAAATGGTTCAATTTTTTCAACCGGTGCACCAGATCTAGCTCCGAGAGCATTAGATGCTACTTTAAGATTATCAATTTGATGAGCGAGAATTGGGGTTGCAGCAGGTTCTGTTTTTCCATTTTGTCCTACAATTGTAGTTCCTCCAGATCCCAATAAAGGTCTTGCAGCTTCTGCCCAAGGTAAATTTTCTCTCAAAGATTTTCCAACTGGATGATCTGGATTAAGATATTCTTGAAAGGTTTGAGCATCTAATTTTATGTCAGTTGCTTTGACATTCCATTGTTCCAATAAAGTAGTAGACAAATGAGGAATAAGAACCTGGACTCTTCCTCTACCTTCCGGATCCAAGCTGTTTATTATAACTCCTATATGGTTACCGTATTGATAATTCATTTTATTTATACTCCTTAGAAACCATGCTAGTTTTTAAAGCCTTTACAAAATGATTTGCATTACCAGCTGCTTTTCCTAAATCATATGCAGATTTATTAAAATAATAATTTCCAGATGGATCTATCAAAGAAGAAAAAGAATTTTTTAGACCTGATAATGTAAATTCCGGAGTTCCGTCTGGCCGCAATTTTCCAAAAGCAAACAAATTAGGATTAACTTTGCCTAATAATTCATAAGGAACATTTTTTGGGTAAAAAGACATAGGACCTTTAAATTGAGGAGTTCCGGATCTATTCCACTTAGATGAAGGCACCGCAGTTCCAAAACTATCCATAACTGGTTCTAATTCACCCAATTGAGAACCCAAACAATAATGTTTAATAATTGCGTTTGCAATAGCAAGAGCAGAACTGCTTCCTTTAGCACCAAAACTAAATCCTTGAATTAAAAATCCCATGAATTGTTCCGGTATCTGTCCTATAGAATTAATAAAATTAGCCAATGCCTGAGCTTGTTTAGGCAAAACATATTGCGCCACTCCCACAGTAATAGGATGCTCAATCACATTAATGACCTCAGAACCTATATTAACCACAGTTTGAAATATATTAAGAATCCTAAAAAGGTTGTCAGAACCATTGAACAAAGACCCGAAAAAAGCTATATCATCAATAAGAGTTTGAATAGCTGAAAGAACTAAACATACTATAGTTATTACAAGTAAGGCTCTACTACCTCTACCCAGAAATTTATTAACAAGCCAGGTTTCTATTAAACCTATAACATGATTTATAAATAATTGAGCCTGTAAAGCAGCTAATTGCATGCCTTGATATAAATCCAACATGGCTTGTCTAAAACTACCAATAGCATTAGATAAAAAATGTACAGCTTCAGTTATGCCACCAAATTGACCAATAGCTGTATTGGTCAAATAAGAATGAGAATTAATACTTTCTACCCAATCTCCTATAGCATTAGCCCATTCAGAACCCGATTCTGCCAAAATAGCATCACAATTAGGAGGTAGATGAGTTCGGGGACCATTAATGGGGTCTTTTTGTCTCATCCCCATCAATCTAACCAATAAACCCGGAACTGGATATTTTAATTGTCCAGATTTACCAGCCGGGGTCTTGGCTGTAGCATTTGCCAGTATACCAGCATGGTCTAGATGTCCACCTGGTTTGATTAATTCATTGTAAAAATCTTTATTTGCAACCGCTATTTCATGCCCATCAAAAGCAAATGAATCTCCTAAAATTTTATAACCCCTATTCAATATATGCAAAGCAGCACAGTATTTATTACCCACATTAGTACCACCTAAAATGCCTTGTAATAATCCCAATTCTGTATCATTCAAACCAGTCAATTTTTCTTCATCCACAACTTTAAATTGTTCCGGTGTATGAATGACTACATTAGATTCGTTATATTGTCGTGAATTACAAGAGGCCATATATTTACCATTTTCCTATAGGACATTTTTCAGCTGTTAACATAGTTTTAGCAGCCATATAACATCCACACTTTTTACATCTTTGTTGTTCTTTATCAAAAAAAGAACATTCATTACAAATATTTAGTCTACTTTGCTTTTGTGTATCAGAAACTTTTAAATTATTACCTTCTAACACACTTCCTACATTTCTTATAATGCTGTCAGAAACATTACGAGCCATAGTAGCTAATCCCGGAGTGCCGTTGGAGGATGGCTTCCAAGCTGGCAATCTAGACTTTATTTCTTCTAGTCGCTTTTTTAATTGTTCTTTATCCATAATTTAAGGGGCTATATTATTTTTACCAGTTTCATATATCTTGCTATAACTATCTATTTTGGTGCAAATTATATCATTAGTATAAGAATTTTTTGTAAAAAAATGTACTACTTTAACAGTTAACCACTGACCGAAAAATCTATCATCAAAAGAATTTTTTTCTGGTATGGGTCTGTATATATGTAAAAAATTTCCTGGTTTTCTAATAATTAAACCTGGTATTTGAAGATACAAGGCTTGATTTTTATAAACTAAATTTTTTAACATTTGCATTCCGGTAAGATTTGATGAAACAAAAGGTTGTGTAACAAACTTATATTGAGTATTTAATCCACTAAGTTTAGTTTGATTAGTGTTTAATAAAATCTGAGCATTTTTATTATTATTTTTAAAATTAAACAATCCTCCACCCATTAAAGTAGCATTTTCTATTACATCTGTAATTTTATTATTAGCAAATCCTATTTCATACTGAGACAGATTAAATTTAAATTGAACCACAGGACTGTTAGCAAACTCCGCATCATCCACAGCTACCATGGGGGCGAAATGATAGTTATCAGCAACGGAAGCAATTGGAGAATTAAAATTGTTCATGTCTGGTTCATTGGGGTCCATAGAACTAAAAGCTCTTTGACCAACGTCTACAGCCGCATCAGAAGCTGCATAATCTCTTATTATAATTTTTTCTTTTTGTAATTTTTTTGAATTTTTGTAATAGTCTGCTAAAGGAATTAAAGTCCATCTTTTATCTATTTTTCCTGTATATCCAGTATTTGCCTTTATATCTTCACCAGGCATACCTCTACTACCTACTTGTAATATCAAAGGTGACGGATTAACAGTATTTGAAGAAGTTGCATATTTTAAAATATAATTTATATCATCCAATATAGTACTATTTGCTGGAGAATTATATAATATTTTACTTTCCGGGTCTCCTCCATCCCATTTAGAGTCGTCTATATTTAAAATAGATAAATTAGGTTTATCTATAGAGCCAGTTTCATCATAAGCCATTTTTAAAGGAACATTTGCCATAGTTTCTAAAGTTCCACTATTGGCATTGAGTATAAGATGTTTTAAAATTAAACCAGCTGGTACACTTTTTTCAGAATCATAGGCTAAATTTAAATCCAACACAGTACCTTCTAATTCTTTTATTTTTCTAGCTATGTTTCCAGAACTCCATTGCAAATATCTTTCTGAAAAAATTTGATGACGTATATCTTTAAAATAAAAAGTTCTTAATTTTTTAAAATTGTCTGTAGAAGTGTCTTGAATGTCATATATGCTACAATCAAAAGACATGACCCAATTTTCAGCTTTTAAAGTGGTTTGAGTTCCTTTGGAGCCGGTTTCATCATCAATATAAGGATATATTTTAAAACTAATTAAATTTCTTCCATCTGTTCTAAAATTTAAAAAACCTGGCTGAGTTGGAGTTTGGCTATATCCTTGGATAGAACTGCCAGATTTAGATGCATAGGTACCCCTCTCTAAAATTTCATTCCAATTTTCTATAGTAATATATCCAGTAATATTCCAATCATATAAAGTTTCTTCTATACATAATTGATCTACGGCAGCAAACGGTAACTGATAAGGAGGTTTGCTTATATCATAATTATACATCCATATTTCTATCCAGAAAAAATCTGTTCCAATTTGATATACAGATTTTGTTTGACCAGAATCTTCTATTCCTCCTATAGAAAAACTATTCGCCATAATATTGAGTGTTTTCTCCTACATTAGCTAACAATTCCACATGAAATTGGCTATAAGCAAAAGAGGCTGTGCAGGAAATAATGGTTTCATCTTGATGAGAATAATTTAATTCACTTAAAGAACTAATATAAGCATCTACATATTTAAAAGAGACAATAGGATTATTATATTCATCCAAAGCTAATAAATTTATATTCGTTGTAAAATCAAAAAAAGTATTACCTATAATTCCATTGTCTGAAATGTCTTTGGTTAAATCTATGCGTCGTTGTAAAATTACATCTGTGGTTCCATCAAAAGAATCATTGAAATGGTTTAACCATTTCCACAAAATCCAATAATTCATATAACCGTTATCGATTAAAAATTTTAAATTTAAATCTGGATAAGCTGGTCTGGAGTGAGATGAAACACTTACATTTTGCCCACCATATGCCAAATTTATAGTAGGTATTTTAATAGCTGGAACCGGAGAACCAAATACCGTAAACTGTACTGTGTCTGGATTTTGCTTGTTTTTAATAACTGGGTCTGATTCTCTTTTAAGAATAAGAGGAAGATCCATAATTAAACTAAATTTATCTAACCTTGATCTATTTAAAATTGATTGTTCCATATTAAAATAATATAATTTGTTTATAGTCTTCTTTATACATTCCTTCCAAGGCATCTGCTGTCATAAATTCTGGCTCTGCTGGTTTGTAAGGATCTATATTTCGATCATTGTATGCCACAGTATGTAACCAATTCCATAATTGACGAGCTTCGTTATCTTGCTCGTTTTGAGGAGTAGGATTAATCATCACTGGCATAGTATTAATTACCCTATTTCTTCGAAACAACCCAGAACCACCCACTAATAATGGACTTTGTTTTAATAAATCTTTATTATCATACAAAGAAACCATTTCTTTAGGTCTTCCTTGATCATCCATATCAATTATTTGAAAATAATTTTGAACTATACTGGGATTTAAAATAAACAAAGCCCAAATACAACCAAATACCCTATCATCTAAATCTTCTTTAGTTTGTTTGCTATAAGTTTGATTAGGCAATCTTACAAAAGTATGAAGTTCTTTAATAGTTTCTGGATCATAAAATTTAATGGCTCTTAGACTATTACACCAATATCTAAAATTACTGATTCCATTGTATCTAGTAGTTGTATGACTATGAATACCTTTACGATTCTTGGTATTGTAATGAACACTATTTCCTTCTAAAGTGTAAGAAACTAAATTTTCATAGTTGTGGGTATGAAATACAACATCTATAACCTGATTGCCATTATTATTATTTTCAATTAACACTGGTGGTCTACCCCAGTCATTCAAAACCCCTAATAAACGAGTACCAAAATGATATGGACTAATAGTATTAGAAGCATAAACCGCTACCTGTTCTATTTCTTGTAAATTAGTTATGTCAAAAACCTGAGCCACTGTATTAGAACGACCAATACCTTCTCCTACGTCTACCCCCATTACATAATGTCTTCCCACCTCTGGCATTTTATATATTAGATATTTGCCTTCATCTAAAACCATACTAGGTTCTGGACAATTTTTTAATTGTTCTAGTAAATCTGGATCTACAACAGATCTGCCTGGAGTTATAAACTGGTTACCAAATTCTTGATCAAAGTCTTCTTGGCCCCTCCCTTCAGAAGCCAGTAATTCCACGGCATCTGCTTTCCAAGATTCATCTCGGCCAGGAACATCCCACCAATCTACTCGTTCCGGATGCCACATACTATCTGATTTTTGAGCAATTTGCCAGAGTTGATAAAATTTATTATCGGTTCCGTTAGCAGTACTGATTAAAATAATTTGAGACTTCTGCGATTGAATAATAATTGGAATAGAAGATCTCCAGAGCTCTGCCATGTCTTCTGGAGGACAGAAAGCCATTTCATCAATAATCAATAAGTTACTAGAACCGCCACGAGGGCCTGTGGAAATGGTAATAGAAGAGTCATTGGTTAAATCTAAACCATCTTTGCGCCAAGATTTAATACTCGGTTTGAGATAAATTGGTAACATTTCATAAGCAGTTTTAATACGAGCAAAAATTTCTTTAGCAGAATCTGCTTTGTATGAAATAATAGTTACTCGCTTATCTTGTTGAAAACAGACATACCACAGGGCGTAAATAGCCATGGTGGTAGTTTTACCACTTTGACGAGAGGATAACAAAATAGTAAAACGTTCTTTTTTAAAAGTTTTGAGAAGATGTTTTTGATATTTGTAAAGACTGATTTTTTCCTTACCTCTATCCAAATGAGTAATAGTGTAATGAGCTTCTGCAAAATGAAGTATACTTTTATGGCAAAGTTTAAAATCCTCTTGCATCTCCGGTGTCCACTTGAACACTGCATTCTTGGTACGGAGAATATTCTCATTCCCCTTATAAAATTTACCATCTACTAAAATGTCTTCTGCCTGTAAATCATCTAAGGAGAACTCATCTTCTTCTTCACCATCTTGCTGTTTAGGTCTACGGCCCATATTACCTATTTACTTGAGACCGCAGTTCTTGCAAAACATACCCCACATATTCTGGATTTAATAATTTAATACTAGTTCCGGCTTCTGGTAATTGCGTAGGATCCATTATTTGATTATAAGAGCAAACCAGCCACCATAGTTCTAAAGTTTTGTAAAATTTATAAGAAATATAATACCAAGTATCTCCTGGTGATATGTTATAGGTAGATTGAACGTCTGAATTGTCTGTTTGAAATATGTTTATGGAACGCAATACATTATAAAATAATTCTTGAGTCCTGTCATCTTGATAGACATTAAAAAAATTTTCATATCTATAAAAAGAAAGTTTAGGAATATTATCTATTTGATTCTGGTTCATAATTTACCTATTTAGGTTTTTTGGCAGAAGAGGCATTAACTATAGGTTTTTGTGCTGCAGGGGCTGCTGGCACTGCTGGGGCTGCTGGGGCTGCTGGGGCTGCTATTTCAGTGCTTGCCACCTTCAAGAGTTTAGTAATACGTTCCAAAGCAGCTGTTGATTCTATTTCTGCTTGTTGAAATCCTGCCATCTCACTTAATACAGCACCTGGCTTTACTGGTTCTGTATTTGGATTAGTAATAATTAGACCATTATTTTTTTCTGCCATTTTTGCCAGGACTGCATGCTCTTCCAACATACGCTTCCATATGTCTCCAGACACTTCTAATCTTTTGTAATATAGGCTGCTGGATTCTCCAGGTAATTGCCCGTCCTTATTCCATTCTGATCGTGTATAAGCTTTTGAGCCTTCTTCTGTAACTAAGTTTTTATAGATTGGTTCTGTTGGTGATTGAGCATCTAGAGTTGTCACTGATTTCGAAAGTGAACCGGGCTGAGAGCCTGTGGAAGGAGGGGTTGTTACTTCTACTAAAGGCGGTGGTGGTGGTGTGTTGATTTGTGTTTTTTCGGCTTCATTTAATTTTTGTTTGGCTTCATTTAATTCTTGCAAAGCTTTTACTCGTTGAGCCTCTATTAAATCTAAAGCTGGTTCAAACGTAGCCACAACCGCGTTGCCATTGGCCCCGGGTTGCATTATTGCCTGAGCTCTCTGTCCAAGTATCACTTCATGGGCTTTTAAAACCGCGTTAAGGTTTTCTGTTGCTATTTCTACGGATGTTTCTACGGATGGTTGAATGTTTGTAGGAGCTGGTTGATTGTCTGTAGGTAAACTTGATGAAGATTGCCCATTTGGTGTAACACCGGGTGTGGGCGTGGGCGTGACTGGTATATAGGTTTTTAAATTAAAAATATCTTCTGTATTTGGTGAAGAAAACAAATCTACTTTTGTATCTAGAATAGAACCGTTGTTTTTAAAATTTCCTATATCTAAAGATTTTACACCTCCTAATGTAATTTCTGGAGACAAGTTGCCTAATTCTGTAATTCCATTTTGGGTTTGTATAAAAAGTTGACTCTTTGCTTGAGCTATCTGAGCATCTACTTTAGCTATTTGATTCGTTTGCCATATTAATGCATTACGATCCCCATTAGTACCTGTTGAAAGCTCATAAAGAGAACCTTTATCATCAATTTTATAAATCCTAGCCCACAAAGTTTTATAAGCTGCATCTAGATTCTTACGTATTTCCTGTAAATCTTGCAAAGTAGTATTTGGAGCAACTGTCCAATAATTGGGAGTTGGTGGTATATTTGAAGATTGAGTTTTATTATTAGGAGAGCTTCCAATTACCTCTACCAAAAACTCATTTCCACCCAAAGTTGCAGCAAAAGTGTTACTACTTTCTGGTAATAATTCTTTAATTGTTATGGTTATATCATAAGCTTCAGGAATCAATATAGTTTTATTGCTATATTTTACTTTTCTTACCGGACCAACAGCCTTTACATCAAAATTACTAACAAATGCCGCTGGCATATTTATACCACCAGTAATACCAACTGTTGAAACTTTATATATCTTTGGAGGTAAATAAGTCATCCAAGAGGTTCTGGTTTTAAGATTTTGCAAAGTAAATAAAGTCACAAATTCAAAATTACGAATAGTTTTTTTTGAATCTATGGTGTTGTATAATGGAAACTGTATAATAATTGATTTTCCGTTATCTGAAGCTTTATATCTTTTAACCTCTTCCCCGGCTCCTCCATAAGATAAACCTTCTGCAAAAAACTTACCGATATCCCCTAAAGACCGATCAAGGTTTTTACCAAAACTCCCAGCAAAAGATTCTCCCATACCAGTCTCACTACCACTCCAATCATTTTGTAATTGCCCTTTTATGGTGCCTTGATTTATTAAATAAGGTAATACATAGGTAAATCCTGTATAAGTTCCTTGATATAAAAGTTGATAAGGACTTGTTGCCGTAGAATCATTAAAACTTTTTACAGTGTTAAAAAACCTTGATAAGTGAGTCATCCATAATCCGAAAGATAATTCATATTCTTCTAAATTTATACAGGGAACTTCACTTATATCATTTCCTGAATTTTTCCAAGCACTGTTATTATACAAATCTATAGTTCCACCATTAGACACAGCTACTGCTTTTGGAGCTTTAAAAGTTTTACCTAAAAATTTATAGTCTTCATTTTTAACAGAAAAAGTTTCAAAATTTACATTATTGTCACTCATAATTTACGGTTGATCTCCCCTCTATAATCACCTATGGTATTAGGCCTAGAAGAAACTGGAATAGGCCCGGAATGGGCACTATTATTAACTACACTTTGGTTTACTACATTACCAATAGACATTTGACCTAATTTATCAAAACTTTGTTGAAAAGAACCAATCATGGTTTTAAATTGAGAGGACATACTATTTAAAATTTCAGTGCCACTGTCTGACATTCCTTGCATCCGAGCTGGAGTTAAAGCTTGAGTTAAAGCTGGAACTGTTATAATAGATGATGATGGTGTTGGTGGTTTTGTTTCTAAAGTTGGAAGAGTTCCATTTTTTACAGGTTCAGTTTTAGTTGCTGGAGCCGATGTAGGAAGAGTTCCATTTTTTTCTGATTCTGTTTTAGATACTGGTGGTTTTAAAGTATTTTTTGGTTTTTCTTCCTCATCCCAAGAAGATACCCAACTATCCAGACCAACAAGTTTGAGAGCTTTTTTAAGTATCCATTTGACTCCATTGTAAATTGCAGTTCCTATATCTGAAAGAAATGTCATAAAACCATAACCAGCATTTTTTGCATCAATATCTCCACCAGCTTCTTCTGTTAATTTAGCATCGTAAGCATCTATCATAAATGATAAAGCCCATCCAGCATAAGGTATCAAACCAGCCAAACCTGAAGCTAAACTAAGCACTCCTCCTCTAGTATCCCCTTCAGAGAATTTTTTAACAGCAAATCCTATAGAAATTAAAGTTCCTAAAAGAGGAACTTTTTTAAGAAAATTTAACAATTTAGGAACTATTTTAGTTATTCCTATAGCACCGTCTTTTACAGCAGCTCCAGCAACAGATGCTACCTTTCCTACCATGTCCACACTTGTTTTACTGGTAATTGCCTTGCCTACATTAGAACCAGCAACGGCCATTCTACCAACTCTCGCCGCCAATGCTGGATTCTTAGCAAGTCGCCAAGAATTGCTTATAAATTTTAAAGTACCTTTGACAAAGTTATATATTAATTCTGGAATTTTTGTTAAAGATTCAAATATTTGAGGCAATTGAGACAAAGAAGATTTAAATAAAACTGTTTGTTTAAATAAAGTTTGAATCCATCCTCTATATTTTTTTAATGGTTCTACTAAAGAACTAATAACTCCGGATATATTAGTTCCAGCACTTTCATCTATTACTCCTATAGCCTTCATTATAGAACCACCAAATAAGGTGGCTATTGTAGCAATGGCTCCAATATCTATAATAGTATTCAGTAGACCACCTGCGGCACTTTTTGCATTTTTTACTATTTCTAAATTACTAAAAAAACCAATCAAAGTGTCTTTTAAAAATACCATCATATTTGATGTAAAATTGACAAATTCTTTACCCAAATCTGAAATTATTTGTTTCCAATCTGGTAACTTTTCTTTTTTGTCCGGTGTTAATGTATCTTCATTTTTGGGTTTTAAAGACTCAGCAATATACCCCAAAGATTTACTCAAATCATCTAAATGTTTAAATAAATATAAAGATAAAGACGAATCTGCGGACGGTAAAGAAATCTTAGTTAAAAGTTTTTCACTAACATTTGCATACCAATTTTCTGCATTTGTTTGATTATTTTTTCTTATTTCATCACTTACATTAAAATGATCTACAAGATTTCTCAAACTAGTATTCATTTCTATAAAAGTTGCTAATTGATCATTAAATCTTTTAACATTTTTTTCATTTTCTTCTATAGATACAGAAAGCAAAGAAGAAATATTATCTACAACATTACCTAGAGAAGTTTCTAAAATACTCAAACTAGTAGATAACAAAGCAACCATTACTGGGTCTCTTTGAACCGAATAAGTATATTGTTTGGCTATTTCAGTATTTAATTTTTGCAGTTCTATTAATTCTGCGGTTTTTCCGGTTTTATTTTTTTCATCAACTTTTGCTTCGGAAGAATTATCTGATCGAGTTGTTCGAGCAGTTGGAGAGAAAGCTTCGTTTAAATTTCTAACGAGCCTTATAACATCCTGATTGTTTAATCCTATATCTTCAGCCCAGCTACTACTCATGTTAAATACTTAGGCACCGATTGAAATTAAGTGGATAAGAATAAAGTAGTATCTATATCAATTAATTTTTTATCACCGGTACTAGATTGCACTGTAAAAAATTCATTATAAACTTCTTTCCAGGCAGAAATCTCTTTGAGGACTGCTTGTAAAATAGCTGAAGGTAATTTTTCTAAAACTAGAATCTTTTGTTTTGTTTTTAAATCATTAAAACCAAGATTTATTCCTTGAATTTCTATTTCTTTTATATACTTTGAAACTTCTGCAATATAAGCTTCAGAAATAGCTTGTTTTAAAATTTCAGAAGTGGTTTCTTTTTTTAAAGTTGGAATATTATTAAAATATTCTACCTCTTTTTTAATAGAAGGTATTTCTATTTGTACAGAAACAGTTATACCATTTTTTTCTATATTTAATGTGGTCAAAGTGGGGTGATTATAATTTTTAAGATTTTCTACCAAATCTGAGAGATCTACTGTTTCACTTAGATCTTCTGAAAATTCAACATTTAATTCTTTAGATATATGTTTTCTCATAGCAATTGCTATAGCCAATCTATCATAATAGGTAAATGCATCCACATCTTCTTTAGTGGTTTGGCAATTTTCTAATAAAATTTGATAAAAAATTTTGGTAAAAAATGGTTTATACCCCTCTGCATTAGTATCTATAGCAGCCGATAATAAGTTTTTTTGCTGTTTAGAAGAAAGTTCGTTTACTGTTATATATTTTTTAATGGAGGGTACCCATATGGTATTGATGAAAATTTCTTTGGTGTAATTAGATAATAAATCTAAAGCTTGATCAAAATTAATGGAAGAGGATTCTTGGGTCATAAATAACAGTATTTACCCTTCTAATTCCTCTAGTCCATCATCAAAAGAAGAAAAACCTCCTCCTTCAGAATTCTGTGACTGTTTTCTGTTTTCATATTCTTCTTCTATAAAGGAAAAATAAACATTCCTTTCAGCCACTGTTAAATTATCTACATAGTCTAGAGAAATCTTCTTACTAGCCAGGAGGTAGTATTGTTGATAGATATTCTTTAAGTTATCTGCAAACATTAATCTTAAAAAATTTTGAAAACTCCAATTATAAAAATTTATTTTCAAATATTCTTTTTTAGAACTTTCTATAAAATCTAATTCTGAGAATTTTTTAATATTATTAAACACTTCAGATTGAATTTTTAAACGTATCTTGCCAGGCAATTTATCAAATAAATCAGATTTTTGTTTTAAGGAAAAATCTGAAAATGTTATAATTTTACCATACAAATTTATATAATTAATGAATAAAACAGTACTGTCTCTTATCAATTCATATTCTGTTAAATTTTGTAATTTGTAAAAATCTTTTTCTGTGTTATGATTTGGCCAGTCTAAGTATACATTTATATTATCCTCAGATATACATTTTTCTAAAAAAAGATCTTTGCATTTTAGAAAAATATTATATATTAATTTAGACAATCCTATATTAAATTTAATTTTAACTATTTCTCCGTCTACTTCTTCTTGTGTTTGAAGAATTAATTCATCTCCTAAAGAAGATGTGCGCATTTTAATAGCAAATAATAAATACTCTATTATATTTAATTTGTCAAAATCAGATTTATTTTCTACACAATCACTTAAAATTTTTTTTAAATGTTTAGCATAATTTTCTACATTATCTTTGTCTAGAGGCAATAGGACATTTGCTTTAGCTAGTACTAATTGTTCTTTACTACTTAATTCTCGATAATTTAAAATTAAACCAGAAATAGGCATTTCTACACTATAGAGATAATATTCCATAGGACTTATTCGACGGTGTCTGTAAAATTTCTTACTTCATAATTTTCATAAACAAATGAAGTTTCTGTCTCTAAAAGAGATTCTCCGGCTTGTACTAAATTAGTAGCTCCTACAGAAATTGGAGCTACATTTTTGAATAAAATTTCTTTACGCTTTATCATAGGTCTTCCCAATCCACCTAACATAAATTGAGTTACAGCCATAACCGGACATTTAACTTTAAGATCTTTTTCTGTTTCCGGTTCTCTCGCCAACATTCCATAATACCCAGCCATTATGCTCCAGGGTCTAATAATACTATCTATAAAAGAATAATTTGTTTCTAAAAATTTTATACTGACTGGGTCATATTCTGTCCTGCGTTCCACGACAGCAGGTCCTAAGTAACCACCGTATTTTAAAGCTCCTCTAGAAATTATTATTCTTTCTCCGGGAATAGTAACACTTCTTGCAAAAACACATCCGACATTTTGTCCGGAGTTTAAAGTCGCTTCTTCTCCTAAAATTATATTTAATACGTCTGGAGTGTCGCTAGACCAATTTTCCAAGGCTCGTAAATATTCGGCAGATTTTTTTAAAACTGTAACATCTTTTAAAGTATGAAATTCCACTCTCCACAAAGAACCTAAAGAGGGCATGTATCCAGCTTCACTGAATACATTTGTAAGATAATATTGGAAAGGACCTTTAGATGCCATTATTTATACTTAGGGTATAAACAATTATTTGGCACTTTCCCAGTATTGATAAGCAATCACTGCATCTTGTTCAACAACTGTACCAGCATCAGTGGCATCTAAAGCATATTCCCCCAGATTTACACAGAAAGCTCCTACCAAGCGGTATGTAATAGTAGGATCTCCTCTTTTATCCATTAGAGCCAGTGTAATCGTCCCCAAATCACCCATACTGTATGCTCCTTGAGTAGTAGCATCATCAAAAGTAGCTCGAGTCCAGAATTCTAATTTTCTACGGATCAATAAATCTTGAGGCATTCTAAATTTAACTGTCCAAGCTTCACTACCTGGATAAGAGGCAGTTCCTGGCACATTAAATTTCATACCCATATAAGCAACATTCACCACATTGATACTTCTTTTAGGCAAAGTAGTGGATGTAACATAAACCAAATCTGACGAATCAAATAACACTCCGCCACCAGCGCGACCTCCATCAATACTGAGAATTCTGAAAAGATTTTTACGAGCAAAATCTCTCTGTCTGGTGTTTTGATAAAAATCTGTTATGCTTTGACCCTGAAATATATTAGACATAAAATTATAATATTACTTATCTATTAAGAGGTAATTTCATTGAAATCAGAACCAGAACGTGTAGCCACAAAATCAGCTAATATAAATTCTGCAGTGCGTACTGGTTGAATATAAATTGCTATCTTCAATGTATTGTCATCAATAACGTCTGGCGTGTTATTACGTTCATCACAAATAATACGGAAGTCATATAAACCATCACTATTCTTGGCCTGATTAAATAATGGCAATAAAGAATTTACCAAACGCAAACGAGTTGTATAAGTATTACCTTCAAATACATAGTACCTCAAGAGTCTCTGTACCACTTTTTCTAAGGTTAAGAACAATCTACGCACATTAATTCTATCAAACGCAGATGGCTTATTAAAGAGGGTCTTTTGTCCGAAAATAACATATCCATCTCCTGGAAAGTAAGCTACTGGATTGATATTAATTTTGTACAACAGGTCTCGATGTTTTTGTGTAGGATTAATAGCAATATCTACTATACCAGTTAAAGTGCCTCTAGCAAAACCAGCCGGAGCACTCCAAGGATAATTGGTTGCAGAAGACAACGCAATATCAGCTGCTACAAATCCAGACATAGGAATCCATACATAATTGTTAGAATCAGTACCAGAGACTTTTGCCCAATTACCATAGGTTGCTCCATAGCTAGTCACAATGTTTCCGTATAGATTTTTAAGAGCCCAAAAAATGTCTGTAGAAAAATTATAGCCAGCTTTTTTAGTTGCTTTAACATTTGGACCATCTGGCCCATTTAAGAAAATGTAACGCAACGGATCTGCAATAAACATATGGTCTTTACGGGTTTTTTCTGCAAAGGTAGCCATCTGAGATACAATTGACACATAATCATCTTTTAACACACTACTAAAAGTTGCAATATCTTGATTAAATAACGCAGTCAATTCTGTTGCTGGAACTGGTTGAGTTGTATCAAAATATAAACCACTATAACCAGAATTTATAGTTTGGTAAATTCTTTCTCTACTTCTTGCTCCGGCGTAAATAGTGCCAAGACCCGCTTCTGCGAAAAGATCTAATTCAGTATCTAGATCATCTAATCGGTTTAATACTCTTCTTAATTTGTCTGGAACATTACCAAGTTCTTGTCCTACATCTTGGCTCTGAACAAAAGTTCCAGCTGCGTATATGTTTTTAGCTTCTGGGTTTAGTCTGACAGTTTTTACTACATTACCAGAACCATCTAACCAATTATTACTATTAGCAATCCACGGATTGACTATCATCTTAATGTCTGAAGATTCTAGATTAGTTATCTTTTCTAAGGAGAAAGAAACTGGAGCCCCTCCCTTTTGATTGTTTTGTGTTCTTCCAGAATATAAAGAACCCGTATGTCCTTCTTGAATTATGTAATCCAATTTAATAGTATCTTGTCCGTAAGTGGAAGTTCTTATTTTAAACAACATTAAGGTCAAACTATCATTGTAAGTTGATGAACCAAAATCAGACAAAAGGGGAAATTGTTCAATAGCTTGAGAAATACTAGTTCCACCTTCTGTAGAAGTACTGGATAACTTGAAACTTAAACGGGAAGCTGGTATATTGGTCCAAGTCTGCACTCCACTAGTTCCACCAGTGACTGTCTTTGCACCGGTCAAGGCGTCAAAATTGGTGGCTGGGTTATTATTTGAATTGTCTGCCAGACCAACATAATAACCTTCATATTTGTCATTAATAGTTGTTTTTGAAGAATTTACAATAACAATGCCTGCATTTTTTAAATAATTTGCATTGTTTCCAGAGAATGAAGAATATTTACTACTCCAATTTACATCATTAGTAACCAAAGAATGGTATTCTTCTTCATTCAACTGAATAGAAATTGGCTGACCGATTATAAAATTATTAGCCAGTTCATAAGGCAATGCTTTTGTAGATGCAGTCTCTATATAACTAGTTAAAATGTTAACTGTAGGAGTTTCTATGGTAGCAGATAAATTTGAATAACCATTGGTATAAACTGGAGACATTGTGGTAACATCCGTAGACAATGTTATAGTCGTTACGCCGTTGAAGAAATAGTGGGAACCAGCCAAATTTTCTGTAGACATCAACGGAGTTACAGTAGAAACTTGTTTTGTATAAGTAGCTATAACCGGATAAACCAAAGCCGCATGAGTATTAGCAAAACCAGCTCCCATTCCAGAACCGTAAGCCATTCTGGTCACTGCTAAATTAGCTGGAGATTGGGTTAAAATTTGTTTAGCTGTGTGATACAAATAACGTTCGGCTTCATTGGTAGGCAATCCAAATGTAGATTCAAAATCAGAAACTGAAGTAATGTTGATTACTTCATCTGTATGCCCTTGAGGAGCAAATCCAGTAATAAATACTGTGGTACCCGCTTGAGCTCTTGTGGTTAAGGATCGATCAACCTCAGAAATTTGGACGCCTGGTGATGCTATGTATCTAGTAGACATAATAAATAATATAGAGTTACTTATCCATTTTAAAGTCTCAAAAACCAATTTGAATAAGCAAACCTTTTGATAAATATCTTTATGAGTAAATTTAATAGTATCTTTCAAAAGACTTTCAGCAACATTTCCGAAGCGGCTCCAACTCCCGGCACTTCTAATTCTGCTCTCCCGAGTATAACTTCTTTATTTGCTGCCAAAAACACAGATCAGTTGTGGAAGACTAATTTTTTGAAGGCTATAAATGCTACAATTACAAATTCCAACCCAGGACAACTTCCAACATCTCTGACAGATGCAGAAAAGAAAACCTTACTAGATTTAGATGCTCATTATAATTCTGCTCAAACAACCACCAATCCAACAACAACAACCACAACTCCTGCACCTAGTAATAAACCTGTAGTTTAAGGTTATTAAATTTTTTTGACATCTTAGTTGTAAATATAAACAACATATGGGAAACAAACCCCGTTCTAAGAGCCGGCTTTTGGATGACTCTGTCAAACCAGAAAAACCAAAAGATAATTCACCTCACGTCTTCCAGCGCGATAAAGTAAATTTTGACTTTACTATTAGAGAATTACCCTGGACAGATAAACAAAAAGAACTTATACAAATTCTTTTAAATAAAAATACCAAATGTGTTTTTATAGAAGGCCCTGCTGGAGTTTCAAAAACTTCAACAGCAGTATATGCTGGGTTACAATTATTAAAAAACAAAAAAGCCTCTGATATTATTTTTGTTAGAAGTGCGGTAGAAAGTGCTGATAGTAAAATTGGATATCTTCCAGGAACCATTGATGAAAAATTTGAAGCTTATATGGCTCCATTCATAGAAAAGATGGAAGAGTTCTTAGAAAACAACACCATTAAAAGATTACATACCGATAAAAGAGTTAGTGCTATGCCAGTAAACTATATAAGAGGATTACACTGGCCGGCTAAAGTAATCATTGTAGATGAATGTCAAAATATTACTTTTCGAGAATTAGTAACCACCATTACCCGATTGGGTGAATTTTCCAAAATTATTTTTCTAGGAGATCCAAATCAATCAGATTTGCCACACGGCAAAATGGGTGGATTTAGCAAGATGTGTAAACTTTTTTCAGACCAAGAAAGTGCTGATCACGGAGTATATCATTTTAAATTTGATAAAGAAGATATTGTGCGTTCTGAATTTGTAAAATTTGTAGTAGGAAAAATAGAGGATGGTTCACCCCATTCTCATGAAATGTTTCCTAGTAATTGATAAATATAACATGAGTGACTCAAATAACAAACCAGAATACCAGACCCTAGCTAATCGCCCAGTTGCTTGCACTTACTGTGGAAACCATGTTCAGGGTAGACTGATGGAACAGTATGATCCTCGTTCTAAACAATCCAATAAAATAATTCGTTGGAATTGTGGACGATGTGGAAATACTGTTCGTATTGGAAAACCACAAGAGTAATATGACAGATATGGATAAATTATTCCAAGAAGCACTTGGAGGACTTTGGAACAATCCAACATATGGTGGCTATAGTGATCCACCAAGAAAGGACTTTGCTCCAGTCAGTAATGCTTCGGGATATGATTTTCCGTATCAGAAAAATACTCCTCCTATTTTTCCGCCCACAGCACCAGGTCCAGAGAATCCTATTAATATGCCGTGGCCTTTACAAACGGTTACGGCAGATTTGACAGATAGTTTTACCTATTTGTTAGCAGCTGGTAATAAAATAGAAAATTGTTTAAAATTAAATAAAAAAGTTTCTTCTAAACAAAAGAAAAAATTAAACAAGCTTCTTAGCTATACTGGACAAATTTTAGGAGCTATTCAGAATTTAGACAAACAGCTTACTCTTTCTATGGATATGTCTAAGGAATTGCCAGCGTCCAATCCCCACCAAGAAAGAGATCTGAATAAGGGTGAGTTTCCCTAGAACTAATGATAAATTAGTTTTAATGAAATTATTCAAATATTTTTTATCCTATAAAGACTTCTTTAAGTCTACCACTATAGTATTAACTAATTCTGGTTTGGTAGGTCTTGCCTTCACACTCTTAGACAAACCATTTTGGCCGGCTTTTATCTTAGCCACTTGCACCCAATATCTCGCATTTGGAGTTTTGGTTTCTATTGTGTCTCAATATCTTCAATCCAAGGTGAGATTGGCAGAATTGGATCGATTGGAACCATTATCCACTATTCTACAATGTGCTTCTTGTGCCACTCCGAATGTTACCACATTCGTACCAGATCAACAGGAACGAGTGGAGTTTGTATGTGATAAGTGTGAAGGCAGAAATGTTGTTTCTATTAATTTTACAGTTGCTAGAGTAACAGAATTCATTGAACCTATTCAGGTATCGCAGAATATTGGCAACATGATTCCTACTCAACAATTTAAAAACTAATAATGAAAACTAAAACACAACCCACAGAAGAACTTCAATCCCCTCTAGCCTGGTGGGGTAAAACCCAAGAAAAATCTTTAACACTAGCTAAGTGGATGGCTTTTTATGAAGCAGTTAACATCATAGCAGACAAAGCAGAAGAAAGAAATATACCCTTTGAAGAGGTTAAACTTTGTCCCCTAGATATCAGAGATTATATTAATTCTACACAAGACATCTTTCTTCGCAAACTTCTAGAAGAAGATTATAAAATTCAAATTTATCACTCCGAAGAAAGTGCTACAGATTTTTTAAAGGTTGATATTGTTTAATAATGACCGTATACAGACGGGTTGCTATTGGGATTATCTGTAATATAACTAAAATTTTCATTAGCAGCCTGTTCTATTACATCATTATCATCAAGAACATTGGCTCCTTGACCAGCACCCGGACTATGTAGTTCTTGACTAAATTGATACCTCTTAGCTGCTAAAAACCAAACATAATGTCCACCCAAAGCATTTTGTTTGAATTCATCTATACTTTCAGTTAATTCATAAACAGTAGTACCTCGCTTTGGAAAGTGAATACGATCTGAACCAAATTCCGTAAGAGCAATTAAATCTCCAGCCTTGGGTTCTTTTGTTTGAAGATTTAAAGCTGATATGGATATATTAAGAGAATTAACTGCATCAGTACTTAAAGTAAAGAATGCACTAGAACTTAAACCATCAAACGTAATAGAACTTAATGTTAAAGAACTTAAAGAAGGGCTTCCGAGGGCATTAATAGCA
>Ga0114971_10000811_pt1 | contig 21150 bp, 20 predicted proteins | sample M_140625_MF_Meta_FD_87320 | JGI IMG/M metagenome (GOLD analysis project Ga0114971, IMG submission 87320) | Freshwater microbial communities from Lake Montjoie, Canada to study carbon cycling - M_140625_MF_MetaG | ecosystem: Environmental > Aquatic > Freshwater > Lake | place: Lake Montjoie...
GATTCGGCGCCGTATCCGCAGTGGGTCGCAACCCTGGCGCTTTCGGAAAAGTGATGACTCTTGGCATTATCGGCATGGCTCTCGCAGAGGCTATTGCCATTTACGCCCTGATTCTCGCCTTCCAAGGACGTTAATCAAATTGCATCTGAGGCCGGATAGGTGCAAACCCTTCCGGCCTCAGATTGCACAATCGTGACCAATCTCAATCACCAATCAAAATGGAATCCGTTACTCAACTTTTAATAACTTTCGGAGTCACATGGCCGAAATTTATCGCCCAGGTTATCCTTTTTCTTACTGTTTATATCGTTCTAAAGAAATTTGCTTTTGGACCTATTATTGCGATTTTTGAAGAGCGCAAAAAAACCATCGAAGAAGGCCAAGCGAACGCAGCGAAGATCAAAAAGCAACTTGCGGAGTCCGAAGCCCGCTGCCAAGAGATCCTTCGCAAAGCGAATGCTGACGCCCAGCGCATCATTGACGAAGGCCGTCTCGCTAGCGAATCTCAAACTCAGAAAAACATCCAACAAGCCGTTCGCGATGCAGAGAACATTCTCGTCAAAGCCCGTGAGACTGTGGAACTCGATCAGGCTCGCATGGTCGCCGAAGTGAAAAAAGAAATGGTGAATTTGGTCGTGAATACCACATCGAAAGTTGTCGGCAAGATCCTCACTCCAGCCGACCAAGAACGCCTCGCCAGCGAGACGACCAATCAACTCGCCGCCTAATATCCTAACATGAAACTGAGCCGGGAAGCACGCCGCCAATCCAAAGACCTTTTCGACATGGCCCATGTCGATGGTCGCCTTGACGAGAACCGTTTGAGATCCATCTTTGACGAAATCGCCGCTAAAAAACCAAGAAACTACATTCAGATGCTGAAGTTTCTGGCTCGCTTGGTGCGCTTGGAGGTATCCAAATATCACGCCAAAATTCAAAGCGCCTCCCCACTCACTGAAATCAAAGCCCGTGAGATCCAAGCCAACCTCACAGAAAAATTCGGCCGCATCACAGCGGAATTTCATCATACCCCCGATCTCATCGGCGGACTTCGCATCCAACTCGGCAGCAATGTCTGGGACGGCAGTATCAAATCCCGTCTCGAAGCAATCAAACAATCCTAATTCCTAAGACTCATGAGCAATATCGTCCTCGAACTCGAATCAAAAATCAGCGCCATCAAAAGCAACTCAGCCAAGCAAACCAATGTCGGCATCGTCCGTGAAATCGGCGACGGCATCGCCCGCATTGAAGGCTTGAGTGAGGTAAAACTTAACGAGATGTTAGAATTCCCAGGCGGAATCACTGGCATCGCGCTCAACTTGGAAGAAACCGAAATTGGTGCAATCATCTTGGGCGATTTCACTCAGATCCGTGAAGGCGACGAAGTCAAAACCACTGGTCGCCTCTTGCAAGTTCCCGTTGGAAAAGGACTCCTTGGTCGCGTGATGGATTCCCTCGGTCGCCCGATCGACGGCAAGGGCCCAATCAGTGGCACCAAAAGTTACCCCGTTGAAAAAATCGCCCCCGGCATCATCAAACGCCGCAGCGTAAGCCAGCCCGTTCAAACTGGCATCATGAGCATCGACGCAATGATTCCTGTGGGTCGCGGCCAACGTGAACTCATCATTGGTGACCGTGCAACTGGCAAAACCACGATCGCTCTCGACACGATCATCAACCAAGCGAAAATTAATCGCGCTGCCGAAGAAAGTGGTGATCCCAATTTCCGCCCGATTTATTCAATCTACGTCGGCATTGGCCAAAAGAACGCGAATATTTCCCGTGTAGTGACCGCGCTCGAAAAGAACGACGCCCTCAAATACACCATCATTGTTGCCGCAACGGCGTCAGATTCCGCCGCGGACCAATACATCGCTCCGTTCTCAGGAGCAGCTATGGGGGAATGGTTCATGGATAATGGCATGGATGCCCTTATCGTATTTGACGATCTCACGAAGCATGCGTTTGCTTACCGCCAAATCTCGCTCTTGCTCAAGCGCCCATCCGGACGTGAAGCCTATCCTGGCGACGTATTCTATCTCCACAGCCGCTTGCTCGAACGCTCCGCTCGTCTTGCTGAGGATTGTGGGAATGGCTCGCTCACGGCCCTGCCGATCATTGAGACCCAAGCCGGCGACGTGTCCGCTTACATTCCAACGAACGTCATTTCGATCACGGACGGTCAGATTTACTTGGAAACCGATTTGTTCTACCAAGGCATAAGACCCGCTATTTCGGTGGGTCTCTCGGTTTCCCGTGTGGGTTCCGCCGCTCAAATCAAGGCCATGAAGCAAGTTGCAGGCAAGATCAAGGGTGACCTTGCTCAATACCGTGAGTTGGCTGCATTCGCCCAGTTCGGATCTGACCTCGATGCGCGGACGAAGTCCACATTGGAGCGTGGTGCCCGTATCGTGGAACTCTTCAAGCAGGCTCAATACAACCCGATTGCGGTCGAGATGCAGGCGATCGTTCTCTGGGCTATGCAAAAAGGCCTCTTTGATTCCGTCGCAGTCGATAAGGTCAAGGCCACCCAGAACAAATTTGTGGAATTCATTTCCACTCGCAAATCCAGCATCCTTGAAAAACTTGGCAAGAAACGCCAGTTTGATGAGGAAGTAGAAAAAGAACTCGCAGCCGCACTCGAAGACTTCAAATCCTTTAATCGTTGATCTACCATGGCCAACCTTAGAGAAATCCGCCGACGCATCAAGTCGGTCAAAAACACTTCGCAGATCACCAAAGCCATGCAGATGGTGGCGGCATCCAAAATGCGCAAAGCCCAACAGGCCGCGCTCAATGGTCGCGACTACGCGATGCTTTTAAATCGCGTGATCGTTTCCCTTCGCGATAACATCGACCCATCATCGCACCCCCTCCTCGAGCAGCGGGAAGTCAAAAACGAACTCGTCATTCTCATGACGAGCGATAAAGGGCTTTGCGGTGGTCTCAACACGAACGTCCTCCGCGAAGTGGGTACGTTTAACGCCAAGACGACGCAATTTGTAGCTATTGGCCGCAAAGGGGTTCAGTTCCTTGCCCGCACTGGCCGCAACATGATCGCTGATTTTCCGTTGGAAGAACGCCCGACGTTTGCAAAATCCAAACAAATCTCGCGTTTCTGTCGTCAGAAATTCCTCGATGGCAGTGTGGATAAGGTGACAATCCTGTTCTCTCGTTTCGTCAATACGCTATCGCAAGTGCCGACCGCACTCCCGATCCTGCCACTCACATGCCTTGAAGAAGTGGGCATCAAAAGCAACTACGAGCCATCCGAACCCATCGAAAGCGGCATCGAGTTTGAACCGTCAGCAGCAGCTGTTTTGGATGGGATCATCCCCGCCTATCTCCACTACATCGTCTATCAGGCGCAACTCACCTCGCGTGCCTCGGAGCAAAGTGCTCGAATGGTCGCAATGAAGAGCGCCACAGACAACGCAAAGAATTTGGTCAAGGATCTCACACTCGAATACAACACGGCCCGACAGGCCAGTATCACGAACGAGATCCTTGAGATTTCCACGGCCCAGCTCGCTCTCGGATAACCTCCAGATTCGGTCTTTCCTTTTAAAATAATGTCGTTGAAAAACGGCATTGTTTATTTCGTTACCGAATCACAGTCCGCAAACGTTCACCGCGTTAAATTTCGCTCGATGGCTCGATGTGGACGGTGACGTCGCTGAGGTGATGTCCCCCGGACATGAGGGCGTCTTTGACGAGATGAGAGATTTGGTGCCCGCAAGCGACGCTCATGTCCCCTAGCACTCGAACATGAAGATCCGCGATGAAGGTGAGACCGCTTTTGCGCACGCGGCACTTTTCGACGCTCACCACACCTTTGACTGCCCCAGCTGACGCGAGGATTTTATGGATCACGGCTTGCGGAGCTTGCTCGTCCATGAGTTCACCTAGAGAGCCTTTGAGCATGAGAATGCCATTCCAAGAAATGATGCCGCAGGAAAATAGGGCCGCCCAATCGTCCGCACTCACAAAATCCGCTCCACCAAAAAAACAAATCGTTATGCCCGCAGCGGCGGAAAGTGAAGTCAGCGCATCAGACCTGTGGTGCCAAGCGTCAGCTTCAATGGCACGACTTTTCACTTCCTGACTTCGCGCGTGCGAGACGCGAAAGAGCATCTCCTTGACGAGCACGACAAATAACAGGATACCGAGAGTATATCCGGCAGGCATGGCACGATCGGCGGATCCGTAGAGAATCTCCTTGAGACTATTCATGGCCACGGCAAGACCGGCCCCCAGCAACAGGAGGGCACCAGCAACGCCAGCGAGGGATTCCACTTTCCCATGACCGTAGGGATGGGTTTCATCCGGGGGGCGCTCGGCGTATTTGAGCGCGAGCCAGATCATCATTGAGCTGAATACATCCAGAGAGGATTCCACTCCGTCAGCAATGAGCGCGTCCGCGTGCCCGAGCCAGCCAGCCGTGATCTTGATGACTGCCAACAGGGCATTAAGAAAAAGACCCGTCAAAAGGATTCGCCTTCCCCTCCGTGCGCGTTCTGCCAGCGTGTTCATTTTGGGATAACGCTGCCGATCGCGGATGGCGGCACGAAAACTACTTGTCAGCTCCCGGACCAATGGTCCGTTCCCCGATCAAAAACTCCTGCACGTCCCCGATAAAGCGAAGGGTAGTATCTTGGGTTTTCTCAGCAGTGTCCGTGGCGAGGTCGGAGACTTTTCCAACCAGACCTCCCACCTTCTTGGATTCACTCTCACTTTTAATCCCTTCAGGCAACTGCATAGGAAAAGCAAGAACACCGGTATCAGCGAAAATCCCCATGGTTCCGACCAACCCACCCAAGCTGTCGTAGAGCTTGACCGTCCAAACCGGCGATAGAGAGTTCAATGGCACTTGCAAGGTGTAATCAAGCCAATGAAAACTAACGCGGGCCGCAACAGACTCCGCTTGGACGGCTTGAAAAAGTGCTGGCGCATCGACAAGCAACCTCGAACTGTCGATCACTGGGGAATTCGCAACATCGGTGAATCCACGCAAGGGCGTCCGCTCGGCTGTGATGAGGCCATTTGAAATACCAACTTCACGCACGCCACCACGGGCTGTGGGATCAGCAAGTAACATCGCCCATTCGTTAGGAAAGGGGTCGCCTTTTTCACCCTTGATCTCCACAAGGCGCGCGTCCTTGGCATAAGGTTGGGATTGGATTGTTTGAAATGCCAATACCACAGACCCAGCCGCCCCAGCAAAGACGCTGGTCGAAAGAGCTGATCCTATGAGGAAAGTAACACAACCGCTGAGGAGTAGGTTATTTTTGAACATAATGCTAATTATCTAATCCAGAATCAGAACATTCTCAAGTGTGGACACGATGTCTATCGCTTCCCATTTTAGGAACATCACAATCTTCATATCATCCAGCTGTCGTCTCGGTAGGAGCTTCCTCATGCTTGGAGTGGGTGATGACGAAGCCTAGCTTCTCACCATCCTTCTGGACAGCAACGGTATCACCTGGCTTGATATGACCACGAAGAACTTCCTCAGCCAAGGGGTCCTCGATGTAACGCTCGACCGCACGGCGCATCGGACGGGCTCCGTACGTTGGATCATATCCCTTGGCGATAAGAAATTCCATCGCGGTGGCATCCAGCGTAAGGTGGATGTCCTTGAGCTTGACGCGCTCGATGACTTTTTTCATTTCGAGATCCACAATTTTGACGAGGTCGTCTTTTTTGAGGGTATGGAAGACGATGAGGTCGTCGAGGCGATTGAGGAACTCGGGTTTGAAGACACGCTTGGATTCCTCAAGGATTTTATCGCGCATGACGTCGTAATTTTCGGAGAGGGCGGGAGCGCCGAAACCGAGTGATGTTTGCTTTTTAATCAATTCCGCCCCGACATTCGAGGTCATGATGATGATCGTATTGCGGAAATCAATTTTGCGACCGAGGGAATCGGTGATTTTTCCTTCTTCCAAGATCTGAAGGAGAAGGTGCATGACGTCGGGGTGAGCCTTTTCGATCTCATCAAAAAGGACAACCGAGTAAGGTTTGCGGCGAACGGCTTCGCTCAACTGACCGCCCTCTTCGTAGCCGATGTAACCGGGAGGCGATCCGATGAGACGAGAAGCCGTGAACTTCTCCATGTATTCGCTCATATCGATCTGAATGAGCGAGTCGGCCGTGCCGAACATGAACTCCGCAAGCGCGCGGGCGAGAAATGTTTTTCCAACACCTGTCGGTCCGAGGAAAATGAAGGAACCAATCGGGCGTTTGGGATCTTTGAGATCGGCGCGGGAGCGGCGGAGGGCCTTGCTGATGGCAACGACAGCTTCGTTTTGTCCGATGACCTTGGTCTCGAGCTCGCTCTCCATGGCGAGGAGCTTCGCTGTCTCTTGTTGCTCGATGCGGGAGAGTGGCACACCAGTCCACTTCGATAGGACGTGCATGATCTCGTCAGCGCTGACGATGACTTCCTTCTCTTCTTTATTCGTGCGCCATGTGGCGAGAACGCTATCGAGCTTGTCCTTGGCTTGCTTCTCGGAATCGCGGAGGGCGGCAGCTTTCTCGAAATCTTGGGATTTGATAGCCCCTTCCTTCTCCAATCGGATGGACTCAATTTCGGCCTCGATCACTTTGATATCCGGCGGACGGGTCATGGCTCCAATGCGAGCGCGCGAACCAGCCTCATCCATGAGGTCAATCGCCTTGTCGGGCAAGAATCGACCGGTGAGGTAGCGGTCCGAGAGCTTCGCCGCAGCTTCAAGGGCTTCATCGAGGAATCGAGCCTTGTGATGGGATTCGTACTTCGGACGGATCCCCATGAGAATCTGAATCGTTTGATCAACACTCGGGGCCTCGACTTTCACCTGTTGGAAGCGGCGCTCCAAGGCGGAATCCTTCTCGATGTATTTGCGATACTCATTGAGGGTAGTGGCGCCGATGCACTGCAACTCCCCGCGACTGAGGGCAGGCTTGATGATATTCGAGGCGTCCATGGCTCCCTCGGCGGAACCCGCACCCACGATGGTGTGAAGCTCATCAATGAAAAGGATCACATTTTTATTGCGACGTATCTCGTCCATCACGGCCTTGATGCGTTCTTCAAACTGACCACGATACTTGGTTCCCGCGACCATAAGAGCGAGGTCGAGCGTGATGACCTTTTTTTCATGGAGAAGCTCAGGAACATTGCCAGAGACGATTTCTTGAGCGAGGCCCTCGGCAATCGCTGTTTTGCCCACACCGGCTTCACCTATGAGGACAGGGTTGTTCTTTGTGCGGCGGCAGAGGATTTGAATGATGCGCTCGATCTCGTCGGCGCGGCCGATGACGGGGTCTAGTTCGCCTTTGCGAGCCTGTTCGGTGAGGTCGCGGCCAAAGGATTTGAGAGCGGGCGTTTTCCCTTCGCGGCGGCTCGATGGAGCTCCATCCGCTGGCAGGGTATCGCCCTCTTCTTCTGGCGCAAAATTAGGATCAAGTTCACGAAGGATCTCGTTGCGGGTCCGCTCAATGTCGACTTCCAAGGTTTTAAGAACTTTGGCCGCAACTCCCTCACCTTCGCGCAAAAGACCTAATAGAACGTGTTCGGTGCCCACGTAGGAATGCTGGAGGCTTTTGGCTTCCTTCCCGGCAAGGGCGAGGACTTTTTTCACTCGAGGGGTGTAGGGAATATTCCCAACCATCTTCGTCTCCGGGCCGGAGCCGACCTGTTTTTCGACCTCCATGCGAACGGTCTCAAGGTCGAGACCCATCTTTTGGAGGACATTAACAGCCACACCTTGGCCGAGTTTAATGAGACCCAGAAGCAGATGCTCGGTTCCCACGTAGTTGTGGTTGAACCTATCCGCTTCTTTGCGAGCCAGAGCGAGCACTTGCTGTGCCCGTGGAGTGAAGTTGTTCATCATTTTTTTTCGTTGGTGGCAGGAGTTGGAATTTTGAGTCTGTCGATATCCGGCTGCGGAACTTGGAGCAACTTGGCGCGGATTATTGTTGCGCGCAAGGCGTCCCTTTCTTCGGAGGACATTTTTTGCGTTTGCGCCCCTTTTTGCAAGTGAGCGGGCTGGGTTTCTATGAAAAGCTCATCAATCGGAAAGCGGTGGGCATCAGGAAAAACGCAAAGATCAATGCCCAGCTTGATAATCGAAAGCAGATTGAGGGCTTCCTTGGAACTCATCGAATAGGCTTGCGAGAGTAACCCGTAAGCGCGGCCGACTTGATCGTGAAGAGTGATAGGTTTACGCTGCGCCAGAAGGGCGCGGGCATTTTGCTCGTGCTCGATGATCTGCTCAATCACGCGATTCAACCTTCCAATAATCTCATCCTCAGCCTCACCTAGGGTCGTTTGGTTGGAAACTTGGAAAAGGTTGCCCATGGCTTCAGTCCCCTCCCCATGCAATCCGCGAACAGCGAGGCCGATCTTATTGACAGAATTGATGATTTTGTTGATTTGGTCACTCATCACCAACCCCGGAAGGTGAAGCATCGCGGACGCCCGCATTCCCGTACCCACATTAGACGGGCAAGCGGTGAGGTAGCCAAGGCGGGCGTCGAAGGCAAAGTCCAAAACCTCTTCCAACTCGCTATCCACGCGGTTGATCATTTCGTAAACTTTGTCCAACTGGAGTCCGCAACAGATCGCTTGCATACGAAGGTGATCCTCTTCGTTGATCATGACGCTGAGGGATTGCGGCGCATTCATCACCACGGCGCTGCCAACGCCTTTTGCAGCATGCTCGCGACTGATTAAATGCCGCTCGACGAGCACCTGCTTTTCCAAAGAGGAAAGAGTTTCCAGATTCTCGGAGTAGGATTCCGCCATCTCGGGTAAATGCTCGACGGCATCCTTGACCAACTTCACCACCTCAAGGCGCTCTGCTTTTTTGGCCCATCCTGGAAAGGGTTTTTTGCTCAGATTCCGAGCAAGGCGAACGCGACTACTGACGACAATGTGGCGGTTAGGTCCGTCTCCGGAGAGCCACTCGCCACTATTTGCGATGATGCGGGAAAACTTCATTTTGGCAACTCGGTCTCCACTTGTTTGATTTGGTCGCGCAGGTTGGCCGCGAGTTCGAATTCTTCGGATTCGATTGCTTTGCTGAGATTGGCCTGAAGAGACTTGATTTTTTCCCCATGGACTCTTGCTGCGCGGTAGGCGACGGGGGCCTTGCCTGTGTGAGTCGTCCCTTTGTGCATGTTTTTGAGCATCGGCTCGATGCCTTCGGCAAAAACCTCGTAGCAATGACTGCAGCCGAGACGTCCGGTTTTTTTGAAATCCGCTTGAGTGAATCCGCAGACCCCGCACTTGACTGCGGCGGGCGATTTTTCAATTTCCTGCGAGGCGCCGATGCCCAGAAGAAGATCCGCCAAAGCAAATCCGGTCGGGTCGTTGACTCCTTTTTCTTTGGAACAAGCCTCGCACAAATTCACCTTTTGCATTTTCCCTTCGACAATTTGCGTGAGGAAAACCGTGGCTTCCTTGGACTGGCAGACATCGCATTGCATATTCTTATTTATAAATTGGCTCGCCGCTGGTGGCTGTCAACTCGCGGAATCGCGCGATGAGCTTGCGGGTAAGCGGGCCCGGTGTGCCGGAACCAATCTCGCGCGTATCCAGCTTCACCGCAGGAATGATCTCCGCAGCCGTCCCAGTGAGGAAGCATTCGTCCGCCGTGAAAATATCGTACCGGGTCATATTCGGCTCAAGGATAGTGATCCCAAGCTCCGCGGCCATTTCAAAGACGACGTTGCGGGTCACTCCCGAGAGGGCCCCAGAAGAAATCGGTGGCGTGTAAATGATGCCTTTTTTAACTGTGAAAATATTATCACCCGTGCACTCGGAGACGAAACCTTGTTCATTGAGCATGAGTCCCTCGCCGGCTCCGGCTTGCTGGGATTCGATTTTGGCCATCACGTTGTTGAGGTAATTGAGGGACTTCACCATGGGGCTTAGTGCACCATGGGGAATGCGACGGGTCGCACAGGTCACGACCTCTAGGCCTTGTTCGTATTTTTCTTCAGAGTAGAGAGTGATCTTAGACGCAATGATGAAAACGGTGGCTCTTGGGCAAAGAGCAGGGTTTAACCCCAAATCGCCGCATCCTCGGGTCACAACCAAACGCACATAGCCATCGCGCAGTTCGTTGAGGCGGATCGTTTGCAGGAGAGCCTCGGTGAGCGCTTGCTTATCAAGTCCGACCTTCAGGCAAATCGCATGAGCCGAATCATAAAGTCGATCAATGTGCTCCTGGAGACGGAAGACCCCCCCATTGTAAAAACGAATGCCTTCAAAAACGCCGTCGCCATAAAGCAGGCCATGATCAAAAACAGATATTTTTGCGTTCTCCTTTTCGTAAAATTCGCCGTCGATATAAATCTTCATTGGTTGCAGTAGTAGCGCAGACATTTAATGAGCGCCAAGATTGGGATTTTACGGAGATTGGTGCCAGATCACAAGCCACTAAAAAGAGGTTTTTTTCGTCAACTCAAGCACCTCGCCGGCAAGGTAAAGCGAGCCTGTCACCAGCACCAGACGGGAACCTGAGAACGCCAAGTCCAAAGCGGCTCGAAGATCTGCAGCCAGCGTGAAGGGCGCGCGAGCAAAGCCGGAGAAGCTTTCCAAAGAGGCCGAGCGATCATTTCGAACAGGCACAAACACAAAATCCGAGGCGATCTCAGCCAAGACCTCCAGCATCCCCTCGTATTCTTTGTCTTGAAGCGCACCGAATACCACCGTGGCACGCTCGTCTTGAAAAACCCCTCTCCACGTCTCCACAAGCGCGCGTGCAGAATGGAGGTTGTGGGCCCCATCCAGCACGAACCGCTCACTCAAAAACTGAAAGCGGGCAGGCCAACTCACGCTCGCGAGAGCATCCGAGATAGTATCCTCCGTACACGCTATACCTGCCACTTTCACCGCCGCCACGGCAAGAGCCGCATTCCACCTTTGATGCAATCCAGCCAGAGCGACAGAACCAAGCCATGGCTCACTCACAAATTCGAGCACAGATCCGACATCGAGAGCCTTTGCCGCAAGGACAGAAGCGGCCTCGGGGGCCTGCGGCGAGGAAACCACGGGAACACCACTTTTAATGATTCCTGCCTTTTCACCGGCAATCTTCGGGAGCGTGTCACCGAGCCATGACATGTGATCCATTGCGATCGGGGTGACCACCGAAACGAGCGGAGTCACCGCATTCGTGGAGTCCAATCGCCCGCCCATACCAGTCTCGAGCACGACAAAATCACACCCCTGCGCGGCAAAATAATCCAACGCCAGTACCGTCGCTATTTCAAAAAAAGTGGGGCCATTTTCCCATTCCTCGACCGTGCACTTGATCCGCGATAAACCAGCCACCGCATCCGACTCGGAGATCATTTCGCCATCGACTCGAATCCTCTCGCGAAAGTCCATGAGATGAGGCGAAGTGAAGAGCCCGACACGGTATCCGGAACGTCGCAGAATGGCATCCAACATGGCGCAAACCGATCCCTTGCCATTCGTTCCCGCAACATGAAGGAAGCGGAGATTTTTTTCAGGACGCCCCAAGGCATCCAGAAGTCGATGGGTTTTTTCCAAGCCGAACTTGATGTTCGTTTCCCGCGTGGAGTAGATCCAAGCGAGGCCATCGTGCCAAGTCACTTTTGCGCGAGATATCCGAGGATGTTTCCGAGAGTGTCACGCATCTTATCGCGACTCACAATCAAGTCGACGAGACCGTGCTTTTCCAAAAATTCCGCCGTCTGGAAATCGGATGGCAACGTCTGGTGTGTCGTTTCGCGGATAACGCGGGGCCCCGCAAATCCAATCATTGCCTTGGGTTCAGCGATGATGATGTCGCCCAGCGAGGCGTAACTCGCCATCACGCCAGCCGTGGTGGGATTCGTGAGAATGGTAATATAGGATAGATTGGCTTGAGCATGCAGAGCCAGAGCGCCACTGGTCTTGGCCATTTGCATGAGGCTCAGCATTCCCTCATACATGCGCGCTCCACCCGAGGCGCAGACAAGAATGACGGGCATCTTATTCTTGGTGGAATGCTCAATGATGCGGGTCACCTTTTCCCCAACGACAGATCCCATCGTGGCTGCCAGAAAGTTGAAATCCATCACTCCAAGGCCGACCCGATGATCATGGATACGGCCTTCGCCAGTGATAATAGCATCCACCAGACCCGTCTTTTCTTTGTAACTTTGGAGGCGGTCCGCATAGGTCGTCACTCCCTTGAATCCGAGCGGATCGACCGAAGACATCTCCGCATCCATCTCCACAAAGGTGTCCGCATCGATCAAGCTGTCAATCCGATCACTCGACCCAAAATTCATGTGATGATCACATTTCGGACAAACCTGCAAATTTTCGGATAGTGCAAGATTGTGAATCACCTCGCCGCACGCGGAACACTTCGTCCAAAGACCCGGCGGCATTTCGCGGGTTTTGTTACCAAGGGAACGCAGAATTGGTTTTTTAAAAATCGCCATGGTTTTTTATAATTTGGTTATTTTGCTTATCCGCGGGCCACGGTGAGCGCCCGCACACTGGAGGCCCCCCGCTCGAGAAGAACAGCTGCACAGGCATCAAGTGTCGATCCTGTCGTGAGCACGTCATCCACTAGCAGAAGGTTTTTATTTATTACGTTGGCATTCTTGACCACTGAAAACGCATTCCGCAAGTTTTGCCTTCGATTCCTGCGATCAAGAGCTGTTTGAGTTGTCGTATATCGACAACGCGCAAGGGCACCCAGAACGGGTATTCCCACTATGCGGGAGAGATTTTCCGCGATGACCTCGGCCTGATTGTATTCCCTTTCTCGAAGACGCTTGGAATGCAATGGAACCGGCACAATGGCATCAAACTCCTCGTCCACCAAACGGGGATCGTCGAACCCCTCGGCGGCAATTTTGGCCAACACCCGAGCAAGCCAGATTTCCTTACCGTATTTGATTCGATGGATGAGGTCACGGATGACCGATCTGCTTCGAACGACGGCGACCGCGCACTCGAAGTAAAACGCCTCGCCTCGACAATTCGGACAGGTGAATTCCCCCGTGACACAATCATACGGCTGGGAGCAGGACTCGCAGCGCGGAGCCTTGATCCGCTCGATGAGCGCCTCGCAATCTGTGCAAAAATCCATCCCCGCCTCCAAACGCGTCTTGCAGTACGCACAATGAGGCGGGAAAAAAAGGGTTGCTAGTGGCTCAAACGCTTCGGTGATCTTTTTTTTCAACATGCCGGAGACGCAATAAAACGAAAATCCAAGTCAGCAATAAAACAGCCACCGGAACCAAGCCCGTCGGCACGGCTCCGCTCACGACGTTCGGTCCGGCCCATGGAAGCAACGCATCGGCAGGCTTGGGGCTGAACTTGGCCAAGAGCTCGAGTCCCTTCTGACCAAATATCCAACCCGCATGGAGTCCGATGGACAAAAACAGCGAGCGTGTTCGTGAGGTGGCCACTCCCAAAATCAAACCAGCCACCAAGAGAGACAAAAATCCCCATCCCAGCAACGGCCATGGGGGCGCACTCGAGAACGCCAGTGGGATCTGCTCGAAGCCGCTCGTCCATGTGACCGGATCCCCACGCACGGACTTCGAGGTTTTGACAAAATGAACCGCGCTAAAAATAAGGGCCGAAACGAGAAGGGCCGACCAGCGACCCATTGCCATGAGGCACAAACCCAGTATCACCCCACGGAAAAAAAACTCCTCCAGCAAGGATACAGCGACCGCAGAAGCGGCAATCGTGAAGAATCGAGTCGCATTCACCGGATCGACCAACACCAAAACCCCTTGTTGCACATAGACCATCCCCATCAAAACAATGGGCAAAAGCGCCATCAAGAACCCAGCAAGCAGATCGCTCCTCCAGCGCGAGTTTGGAGCAATCCCCAGTTCACGAAGGTGGCGGATTCCGATCCAGCAAAAGGCCGGCCATATAAGGATCAGTGCACTCACCTGAACGCTACGACTGAAATAACGGTGAAACGGAAACCCTTTGACCAACGGCAAAATGCCCGACTCCGAGAGCCATGATCCCGCCCAATAAAGAGGCGGCGACACAATGCAAGCCGCCAAAAGAACCACCCCCACATAACCGAACAGACGGAGAAGATTTTGAAAATGGTTGGAATTCGAATTCACTCCCCTGTTTCTATGCTATAAACCCATTCGCTATGCGAGATGTTTGGAACACGGAGGAACTCGGCCGATTGGATAAATGTCATGTCTGGCATCCGTTCACCCCGAATCAGCAATGGGGCTCAGCGGACCACGAACCCCTTGTCCTCGTTCGAGGCGAAGGCGCTATGCTCGAGGATAGCCATGGCCGCCGCTACCTAGATGGCAACTCTTCGATCTGGACAAATATCCACGGACACGCCCACCCGACCATCAACCGAGCCCTTCGCGACCAACTCGACCGCGTGGCCCATGTCTCCTTCCTTGGCAGCACAAACCCCCCCGCCATCGAACTCGCAGCTCGCTTAAACTCGCTCTTCCCGCCACAAACCCTCTCCCGCGTTTTTTTCAGCGACGACGGATCGACCGCCGTCGAGGCGGCTATGAAAATGGCCATCCAATTCCACCAGCAATCCGGAGCCCCCCACCGATCGCGCTTCATCGCCTTTGACAACGCCTACCACGGCGACACGCTAGGTGCCGCGAACCTCGGCGGAATCGGCACATTCCAAAAACGCATCGCCGGACACCAATTTCCCGTCACGCACATCAGCGACCTCAACCCACTCAGCGACCTTCTAAAAAAAGGCAACGTCGCCGCGGTGATTATCGAACCGCTCATCCAGGGAGCTGCTGGCCTGCGTACCTGGCCGCGTGGGCTCCTGAGGGATCTAAGAAAACTCTGCAACGATGCGGATGTTTTTTTGATTTTGGATGAGGTGATGACTGGCTTCGGTCGAACGGGAACCCTGTTTGCATGCGAGCAAGAAGATGTCATACCGGACTTCCTATGTCTCGCCAAGGGACTCACCGGCGGCTACCTCCCGCTCGCCGCGACACTCACCACGGAAAGGGTTTTCTCCGCGTTCGGCGGCCCTTTCGAAGATCAAAAGACTTTCTACTACGGCCACAGTTACTCAGGAAACCCGCTCGGATGCTCGGCCGCGCTGGCGAGCCTGAATGTCTTCCGCGATGAAAAGGTATTAGAAAATCTCCAACCCAAAATCACCCACCTTCGCAATCAACTCGCCCGCTTCGCTTCTCACCCCTGTGTTCACGAAGTCCGCCAGTGTGGATTCATTGCCGGCATCGAGGTCCGGCAACCCGATGGCACCCCCTTCCCTTGGCAACAACGAACTGGTGCCAAGATCTGTATGGCGGCACGTCGACATGGACTCCTCACCCGCCCGATCTTGGACACGCTGGTCTTCATGCCGCCTCTATGCACAACAACGGCACAAATCGATGCGGGCCTTCAAGCCCTCCATGCCGCTATCACCGAAACACTCGCGTGATCAGGAGACCAGAATCGGATTTTAGACCGAATTACAGAATCGGAGAATTTTTCTCAGGAGGGAAATTATGGGATTAGCCGATCACACAAAACAGCGAGCGCTTTTTAAATAATAAACACATAAACACTTACATTACATTGTTTTGTTTTTAATAAATTCCGTCAATTCTGTTCATTCTGTCAAAAAATTCCTCGCCCTTCTTTTTCGGTTTTAGGCGATCGCTTCGGTTCGAAAATCCGATGTCAACATGGTTTCCAATTCCCTCATCGCAACTTGAAGTTCCTGCCGAAGTTGCTCGGACTCCGGCGAGGGATCGAGGGGCGGGGTGAAAAGGGCGGCGTATCGGCGAGCAAAGGCTTTATTCTCACGGGTGTCGCCGAGTTGCGCGAATAAATCACGTACGCGGTCAGTGAGGGTTTTTGCCTCTGAGATCTTAGCAAAGGCGGCCTCCTCGGTAGATTCACTGGCATTGAGTGACTGGAGTTGCTTACAAGAAAAAGTACGGCAACGTTGCGGACGCTTCTCATAAATCGAGCAACAGGAATCCTTATAAGCAGGACATGGTTGCAGAAACTGCATCTCCCCATCCTTCCGCTTCAGCTTCATACCAAGGGCCGTAAGTGAGCGAATGGAATCCTCAGGCTGTAGACGGGTTCCATAAAAAAGAACCCCATTGCAACACATCCCACATGCCGCGCATAACTTCGCAGCGAGTGATTCACCACCGGCACTCGCCTCCGCTTTGAGATCCATTTTTTCCATGGCGACGAACGATGGGGGGCGAGTCAATGAATGTCAAATGATCCGCCACGCTGATGGCGAGATTTTTTACTCGTCGCCGGCCGAGAGCGTTCGCCGAACGAGAAGATCGATCACATGGCGATCGTAGTCCCCCGCAATATTCTGTCCCGTGCTGGCGAAGAGGGGAACAAGACCGTCATCGAGCACAAACTCCCAGAGTTTGCCGCAACGCGGAAGCTCATCGACATGCGTGAAGACCACGTGGGTGGCTCCAAGCGCCGTTGCGCGCGTGTAGGCCTCTTGAATGATCGCCCTCTCATAGGCCGCATTCACGACCAGCACACGGGATTCCACCCCCAACTCATCAAGGGTCTTTTGCAAATAACGGATATTTTTGACATTCAGAATCATGCCCGGAACATCGAAGTAAACATTGGTCTCTTCGGGCACCTTGCGAAGCTCGGAAGGCTCACGCAAGAGCGCCACACCAAGCGCTTCGCAGAACATCGACAACCCCTCAGCGGAGTTCGGCTCATCGGCTTCGAGCTTCATCACACAAGCACTGCGTCCGCGAAGAAAGACATCGGAAGCGATCTGCTTACAGAGAGCCGTCGTCACCCCCGCTCCGGGCGATCCAATAAAGGCAACCCGACTCGAAAGAGCCAAGCTACGGCTCGGCGCCCGATCGCGCATGAGCATCGCAAACTGGGATATCGCCGTCTGGAGCGGCTGATCCTTGAGTTTACGAGATTCCGGATGCTCCTCAAACTGGGCAAGAAATTCCGAGGGAATCCCCGCCTTGGATAGCAGTGTCCATAGACGCCCCGTCGGCAAATTATTAAACATCGCTCGAACAAGCGACTCGGGCACCATGTCGCTTTCCTCACGTGCGCCCTCCGACGTGGTAACCCTTGTCTTGCGAGGGCGTGGAACTCGGCGGCGCTGAGAACTATCAGACACTGGCTCATCATCCGCCTCGGGAAGCGAGGAAGCCTGCGTAGCCACAGGCGCTGGGGTTGGTTCCTCCACAGGAATTTGAGCAATGATCTCGAGCTTCGGTGAACTCAGAAATTTCGCTAACCCCTCACCCTCGACTTGGCGAACAGAAATGACCTGCGCCCTTTCACCGAGCTTTTCTCGAATGATCGTCGCTGCCTCCTCCGCCGACTTGACGATGAATTTGTATTTCTGGCCTGGAGTAATGGAGACGTTTTTTTGAGCCATGAGTCAGCGTATTAGACCAGAAAAAAGATATTTAGACAGAATTTACAGAATTTTAAAAATGATCCCAAATATTTTAAGGAAGTATGATCACAAATCTCAGACGTGGCAAAAAACCAAGACCATTTTTGCAGCCTAACAAATAAAACCACTTACGGGTTTCCTATTATTTTGTTAATTCTGTAATTTTGTCGAACCGATTTACCAAACCACCCAAGACCCTTCAGCCTGCGTTGCGGCTGGTGTAGTTGACCTGTGGGTTTTATAGGTTTTGATGAGCTTCGCTGGTGATGGCACAGTTGACTCAAGCTTGGCCACGGTGCGATGGGAGTTTTTTAAAAGGAGCTGCTCACTCTCGCGGCTGAGAAGAAGAAGTTTGAGGATTTTGGCTAAAACACGCTTGCGGATTTCGCAGGATGCCGCGTGCTCGGCACTTTTTACCGGCCCAGACACACGCAATCCTTGGAGGGCCTCGTGAAGCTTGGCAACAATCTGTTTTTTGCGATCAATGTGGGCAACTTCTTCCGAAGAACTGGATCGAAGACTCGCATTTTCCTCATGCATAAAAAAATCAAGCTCGTCACAGAGGGAATTATAGCGCTCAAGAGCAGAAAGGGTATTCATCTGCAAATATACTAGCAAATGGTGTGCCAGCTTCATAAGACACCACAAGATGAGCGGGCGAACGTAATATCTCGATTTAGGCAAAGATTTTTTAGACGAAACAAGCAATCATTTCCTACTAAGGTTCTCAACCCCGTCAAAAAAAACGCATCATTTCAATCCCGCAAAAAAAAGAGGCCCATCTTTCGATGGGCCCCTTTGGTTGAGTATGAATAATATTTTGAACTTTAACCTTGCAGCAACTTAACAAGCGACTGCTGGCTCGTGTTGGCTTGAGCAAGCATCGCTGTACCTGCCTGCTGGAGAATCTGGAATCGCGCGAGTTGAGTGCTCTCCGAAGCCACATCCACATCCATAATCCGGCTATTTGCGGCCTCGAGGTTAATTGCATTGATCTTAAGGAGGTCCTGAGCGAACCCAATGCGACTGGATTCTGCGCCATTTTGGGCCCGCATGTCGGCAACGTTCTGAAGTGCCATTTGAACCACAGAAACAAACTCATCAGAGTTATCATAAGTCAAAGTTCCTGACGTTGAAACAAAAGTGTCAGCAGTAGCTGCAACTGGCGTCAGCGGGTCCGCCATCGTATAGCCAGCAGTTGAACCAGCTGGGATGTAATAGGGTCCACCTGCCGTCAGCGTATCTATATCAAATCCATTAATCATCATGCTCACCCAAGGGTCCCCACCCATCGAGGCCTTAGTTGCAGTCGTAATCTGGGAGCCGTCTTCAGATGTTGGAACATTGAAAGTCGATCCGATTATAAGAGACGTATCGAAAAGAGACACACCATTGAACTTTTCAGATCCCAAGCTGGTTAGTTGGGCTTGCAGATTTTGAAATTCTTTATCGTAATTCTCGACATCGCCAGCATTTTTGGTAACGTCACGAGCCAAAGTGGTCAACTCGGACATACGGCTTAGGACTTTGTCAGCGACAGTGAATGCTCCATCTTGCGTTTGAAGATAAGACTGTACGTTAGCGAGGTTAAGTGCAGTAGCCTCTGTGCGTTTTTGGGCTGCAGCCATTTTCATTGAAACAGCAAGCCCACCAGCGTCATCGCTGGAGGTGACAATACGACGGCCACTTGAGAGCCTTGCTAGGCTTTTCTGGAGCGCATCGTTAGATTTTCCGAGATTAAGACCCGCACCACTGGCTGCGGAGTTGACGTTAATTGATATCATAATGATTTATTGTGGTTTGATCCAATCCATGGATCGTTTCGACTGCGAGTGAAGGCAAAGCAACATCCATGCCAAGAGTTTTTTTAGCTTTTTCCCTTAAGTTCTGGAAAAAAATGCCGAAGGCGGGAGCAAAAAGGGCAATTTTTGCCAGTAAGAGGGGCTTGGTTGGTGAATTTTATATCCAAAAGCCGCTTGCATTTGGATTTTAGGAGATGGGCGTCTCTCCGAGCCGGAGGCACCGCCTGTGTGCTTTGGCATGCTACTTGGTTTCAAGTATAGGAAGAGAGATAGAGTAGCCTAGTCTCCACACGGCCGGGACGGCCATGCCCCTTTCTTTTGCGATGCAAAGTCTAATTTTAAAGAAACAATGATATTAAACCCCAGTCAATCGATGACGACGTCCTGGGAACCGGGGATAATTTCCCCGATTCGGATGCCTTTTGTGAGGCGCAGGGCTTCGTCGGCTCGCTTGGCGGGAACGATGAGCACCATGCCGATCCCCATATTGAAGACCTGATACATCTCGTCCATGGGGACATGACCTAGGGTCTGGATGAGATTAAAGATCTGCGGCAGTTTCCAAGCGGAGCTGTGGATCGATGCGCGGCAACCCTCGGGGAGGACGCGCGGAAGGTTGTCGAGAAGGCCACCACCCGTGATATGGGCGGCGCCGTGGAGCATGCCTGCCGGAAGGGAGGCCATGAGCGGTTGGTAGTTCGGATGAACGCGGAGGAGTTCCTTGCCGAGGGGTTGGGTCATGCCGGGAGCGGGCTTGTCGAGCGGGAGCTTCGCTTTTTCGAGAAGGACATGGCGAGCCAGCGAATAGCCGTTCGTGTGGAGGCCATTTCCACGGAGTCCAATAAGCACGTCGCCGACGCGAACCTTCGAACCATCGAGCATTTTTGAGCGGTCGACAACACCGACGATGGTTCCGGCGACATCGTATTCGCCTTTTTGATACATGCCGGGCATTTGGGCGGTTTCCCCGCCTATGAGGGCACACCCACCGTCTTTACAGGCCTTCGCAAAACCTTTGAGGATTTGCTTGAAGACGACTGGGTCGAGTTTTTCGCCGCCGATGTAGTCGAGGAAAAATAGGGGGCGAGCACCAATAACGGCGATGTCGTTGATGCAATGGTTCACGAGATCTTGGCCGATGGTATCGTGGCGATCGGTCGCGAAGGCGATTTTCAACTTGGTGCCGACTCCGTCCACGCTGGACACAAGCACAGGTTCCTTCATGCCCTTGAAATTGGGCTGGAAAAGACCGCCGAAGCCGCCGATTTTTCCGAGAACCTCGGGACCGTGGGTGGCGCTAACGAGGGCGTGAATACCCTTTTTGACTTTGTTGCCGAGGTCCACATCGACGCCGGCAGCGGCATAGGCTTTTTGTTTGCTTGGAGTTTTCAAAGGAGACGGGCGGTTGGAGCTTCGAGGAGTCGGGCTTGGGAACGGCGTTTTTCCATGATGAGTTTGTCGAATTTCGAATCGAACGGGACTGGATATTCGCCGTTGAAGCAGGCCATACAAAATTCATTGGATTCGCGACCAGTGGCTCGCACCATTCCCTCGACATCCAGATAGCCGAGAGAATCGGCGCCGAGGTATTTACAGATTTCCTCCATCGTGCATTGGTTAGCGAGTAGCTTATCGGGATCTGGGAAATCGATGCCGTAGTAGCACGCGTTCTTGTGTGGCGGGCAACTGATGCGCATGTGGACTTCCTTGGCGCCGTTTTCGCGGAGATTGACGACACGCGAGCGAGCCGTCGTGCCGCGAACAATCGAGTCATCGACAACGACGACGCGCTTGCCCTCGACGGCGGAACGAATGAGGTTTAGCTTCACACGCACATTGAAGTCGCGGATCATTTGTGTCGGCTGGATGAACGTGCGGCCGATGTAGTGGTTTCGCACAAAGGCGGGGTAATA
>Ga0114971_10000818_pt1 | contig 21118 bp, 14 predicted proteins | sample M_140625_MF_Meta_FD_87320 | JGI IMG/M metagenome (GOLD analysis project Ga0114971, IMG submission 87320) | Freshwater microbial communities from Lake Montjoie, Canada to study carbon cycling - M_140625_MF_MetaG | ecosystem: Environmental > Aquatic > Freshwater > Lake | place: Lake Montjoie...
CTGATCCGCTTACCCCTGCGGCTCGAAGTCGAGGGCCACGCCATTGATGCAGTAGCGCAGGAAGGTAGGGGGCGGTCCGTCCTCGAAGACATGGCCCAGATGGCTGCCGCAGGTCGCGCAGTGCACCTCGGTGCGGATCATGCCATGGCTGCGGTCGACGGTGGTCGCAACGGCACCCTCAACCGGCACGTTGAAGCTGGGCCAGCCGGTGCCGCTCTCGAATTTGTCCTGGCCTTCGAACAGGCTGGTGCGGCAGCCGGCACAGAGGAAGCGACCGGGGCGCTTCTCGCGCAACAGGGCACAACTGCCGGGCCGCTCGGTGGCGTGGCCGCGCATCACGGCATACTGTTCAGGCGTGAGCATGGCGCGCCACTCAGCGTCAGTCCGCTGGAAGGGAAAGGCTTCGGAAGTATGGGCATGGCTCATGGCGGGCTCCCTCGTCATGTTCGGGTTGACTGTGATATCGGACGGCTGACATTGAAATGCCAGCCGAAATTGACGATCATCGCGAAACCGTGATGTGAGTTGAGACGACAGCCAGCGCGAGACCTGCAATATGACGCCATGTTTCTGATCACCGACCGGGCCGGCCGCTTTTCCGTGCTCAAGGTCTTCTGCCTCGCCCTGCTGCTGGCGCCTGCCCTCTGGCTCGGCTGGCAGGCACTGAACCATGATCTGGGGCCTCTGCCGATCAAGCAGGCTCTCCATGACAGCGGTAAACTGGCTGTTCGCTTCCTGCTGATAACCCTCGCGTTGACGCCGCTGCAGCGCCTGTTCCGCTGGCCGAAGCTTGCCATTGTCCGGCGCATGCTGGGCGTGGGCGCGTTTTGCTGGGCCGCCGCTCACCTGGTGTTTTATGTCGCCAGCCAGAAATTCGACCTGGCCCAAGTGGCGAGCGAGATCTTCAGCCGCTACTACCTCACTATCGGATTCATCGCGCTGACAGGCCTTGCACTGCTCGCTGCAACCTCGACCGATGGTATGATCTCCCGCATGGGTCCGTGGTGGAAGCGCCTGCATCGCGCGGTCTATGTCATTGCCGTTCTCGCCATCCTGCACTTCTTCATGCAGTCGAAGCTCGATGCCAGCGAGGCGACGCTGATGGCGGGTTTGTTCCTGACGCTGATGATCTACCGGCTGGCAATCTGGTTCCGCCTGCCGATGGGGGCGGTGATGCTGGCAGGCGTGGCGCTCGCCGGGGCCGCCGCGACAGCGCTTGCCGAGTTTGCGTGGTACGGCCTCGCCACCGGCGCCAACCCGTGGCGCGTGCTCGATGCCAATCTCCATGTGGGGCAAGGTCTCCGCCCAGCCGTCGAGGTCCTTCTGGTCGCGGCAGCCGTTGCGCTCAGCGCTGAAATCTGGCGGCGGCTCCCCTCCCGCAAGGGCTCTCCCTCCGGCCTGCGCGAGCCCCGCCGCGCCTGACGGCGCATAGCCAGCTCAGTCTATCAGCCGCTGCAGCAGTCCGTTTGTGGTGCTGAGGCGCTCCGCCAGCAGGGCTGCGATAGCCTGGTGAAGTGCATTGGCCAGCTGCGGGTCGCTGCGTTCCATGTCACGCAGCTTCGCCGCGTGCAACACATAGGCCTCAGTCGTCTCGTCGGCGATGGCGGATGCGTTGCGCGGTTGGTTCAAATACATGCCGATCTCGCCGATCATCGTTCCGCCGGTCAGCGAGCGAAGCCGCATCGAGCGCCCGTCAGGAAGCCCGAGGCGCACCGTTACGCGACCCGTTTCGATGAACAGGATCTCGTCCGGTGGCCCGCCCTGCCGCAGCAGATAGTCACCCGCCGCAAAATTCCGTGGCTCCAGATAGGCCATGAAGTCGGAGAGGGTGGCTCCTTCCGGCAACACCCGGCGGATGCGCTCCCAGCCCGAGACATCCCCCGGCAGTCCTCGGCCCGCCGCATCGCGCAGCAGGTCCTGCTCGCATTGTTCGAGCGCCTCGTCGAGGTCGTCATGGAAGCTCACGCTGCCCGCTGCGGGCTCGATACCGGACTGGCGGAACTGCGCGCGCAGCCCGCTGTTCATGCGGGTGAGCAAAAGCTGGCAGGCGTTGCGCTCGCACAGTGTGCTGATCTTGGAGAAGGCCAGCATGGCGGAGGAATCGCTTGCCGGCACATCGCGGAAGTCGAGCAGCAGGAAGCGCATCTTTCGCGGGCCAGGTGCTGCCATCATCTGCTGGATCCGTGTCAGCACCGAATAGGCCGTGCCGAAGAAGATGAAGCCCTCGAGCTTGATGACCCTGATGGCGCTGCCCTGCGCCTTCAGCACGGCGAGGGCAGCGGGATTGCGATCAACGTTGCTGCGATAGTCAGCACCGGAAAGCTCCTGCCGGATCACTCGCACGCGGCTGTAGCTGAGCACGAAGATCACCATGGCGACGGCCACACCCACCGCCACGCCGGCGGGAATGCTGACAGCACCGATCACCGCGACGATGAGTGCGACAATCAGGAAATCCTGCAGCGGCAGCCGGCGCCAACCGTCATAGAGCCACTCGATCAGCAGGCCGGCACCCATCGAGAACAGCAGCCCGCCCAGCACGGCGCGCGGCATGTAGGCGAGAAGCGATGTTCCGAACAGCAGGGCGGCAAGGCACAGCGCCGCCGAGGCGAGCCCGATCACACGGCTGTTGGCGCCCATGCGATAGCCAAGCAGCGAGGCGGAGAGTGCGTGGAATCCCACCGCCCCACCCAGCAGCCCCGACGCCATGTTGGCAAGCCCCGCGGCGCGCAGTTCGCGGTTGATGTCGAGATCGCTGCGCGTTGCCAGTTCGAGGCCGCTGGCATTGAGCAGCAGCGCCACCACGCTCACCAGTAAAATCGAGGCGAAGGTCGGGATCTGGGCTGCTACGTGTGACCACTCCTCCGCCGAGAGCCGTATCCAGGCTGGCGCCTCGAGCCCGGTGAAGTCGGGAAAGGGCCCCAGCAGAAGCCCCGCCGCCTGCGCCTCGCCGACTGTCATGCCTGCCAAATGCAAGCCGAGGTGATAGAGCGCCACGGCGGCGAGCAGCAGCCCCGGAACCAGCAGCGGATGGCGATAGCGCCGCAGCATCGCCAGCAGCAGCAGGCCGAAGGCGAGGCCAGGCAACCAGCGCGCCGCCCGCAGCGGCTCTGAAAGCAGCTGAAAGTCGATTTTCGGAATCGCCACGCCGGTGAGCACGGGGATCGCACCCAGCAGGATCAGCAGGCCGGAGCCTGCCAGAAAGCCGCCGACAACCGGAAAGGGAATGAAGCGCATCAGCGCGCCCAGCCGGAAGGCGCCAAGGCCGAAGAACACGGCACCCGCCGCGAAGGCCGCCACATTGGCCGAGGCGAGAACCACCAGCACGGCCAGGGCGGGCGGTACGCTGCTGCCCATCGTGGCGGCAAGTGCCGTTGCCATGACACCGATGATCACGGCGGGGCCATCCTGCACCTGTGCCACGACGCCGGGATAGCTGCTGAACAGCGCCACCAGCGCGCCCACCACCACGCCACCAGTCAGGATCAGTTCCAGGGCCGGGGCAATGCCGCCCGGCAGGCCATTTGGCATCACCAGCACCACCATGCTGGCCGAACCGAGAATGGTGCGAATGCCGGCGATCAGCCCGGCGGTGAGGCTGGTGACCAGCTGCTGCGCGTGAAGGCTCGACCCCATGCCCCGTCCCACACCATGATCTCGGGAAGGCTAGTGCATCCCTCGGCCGCCCGCCAGCCTGCACCGTCCGGGGCTGCAAAATTCAAGCTTGCCCGGGCCCAAGGCCTCTCCTATCGCTGTCGCGAATAAGCGTGGGGAGCAAAGCTTATGACACCATCACCGCCGGCGGCTGCGACCGCACCGGTTTACGGCAAGATCATCCGGAATATCGTGCCGCTGCTGTTCATCGGCTATGTGGTGTCCTTCCTTGACCGGGTGAACGTCGGCTTCGCCAAGCTGCAGATGGCCTCCGACCTCGCCTTCAGCGATGCGGTCTATGGCTTCGGGGCGGGTGTCTTCTTCATCGGCTATTTCCTGTTCGAGGTGCCGAGCAACCTGGTGCTGGCGCGGGTGGGCGCAAGGCTGTGGATGGCGCGCATCATGCTCACCTGGGGCGTGATCTCCTGCCTCTTCATGTTTCTGGGCGACTTTCGCTGGGGCGGCATGGCCCAGGGCCTGCATCTCACGGATGCCGAATTCGGCTTCTACCTGCTGCGCTTCCTGTTGGGCGCGGCGGAGGCCGGGTTCTATCCGGGCGTCATCCTCTATCTGACCTACTGGTTCCCCGCCAGCCAGCGGGCCAATGTCATCGCCCTGTTCATGACAGCGGTCGGCGTGTCGAGCGTCATCGGCGCGCCGCTGTCGGGTGCCATCCTGCAATTCGCCGACGGGCTGTTCTCGCTGCGCGGCTGGCAGTGGCTGTTCCTGCTGGAGGCCCTGCCCTCGGTGCTCACCGGCATCGCCTTTCTCATCATGCTGCCGGACCGGCCCTCGGCCGCCAAATGGCTGAGCCCGGCGGAGGCTGCTGCCGTCACCGCCGACATCCAGGCGGAAGACAGGAGCCGGTCACGGGCCACGCTCGTGTCCGCAGGCCATGCCTTCACCAGTCTCCGCATCTGGATCTTCGCGCTGTCCTACATGACGGGCACCATCGCCATCTATGCCGTCAGCTTCTGGATCCCGACCATCGTCCAGAGCCTCGGCATTCCGCCGGGTGACTATTTCCGCGTTGGCCTGCTCAGCATGATCCCGTGGACGGTGATGATCATCGTGCAGGTCATCTGGGCCCGCCACTCGGACCGCACGCGCGAGCGCCGCTGGCACAGCTGTGCGGGCAATGCCATGGCGGCCATCGGACTTGCCATGCTGGCTGTTTGGCCGCAGAGCCCGGTGCTGGCGCTGACCGGCCTGTCACTCGTCACTGCCGGATGCGGCTGTTCCGTCGTCACCTTCTGGCCAATGCCGCAGAGCCTGTTCGCCGGCACGGCAGCGGCCGCCGGCATCGCGCTGATCAACAGCATGGGGGCACTCGGCGGCTATATTGGCCCGATGCTGATCGGCCAGATTCGCACCGCCAATCATGGCGACGCCAGCGTGGCCTTCATCGCACTCGCGGTGATCGCCGCACTCGGCGGCATTCTTGTGCTGGTCGCGTCCAAAGGGCTTCACGACCAGACGGCTGAAGGGGGCCAGCGCGTCAGACCTTGACGCGCATCGCCTTGCTTTCGGGATCATAGGGAGAGGCAGGAATGACCCGCGCCTTGCGCGCCTGCCCCACCACGTGAACGGTGAGTTCAGTGCCGGGCTTCGCAGCATCCCGATCCACCAGCACCATGGCGAGGCTCTTCTTCACCGTGTGGCCATAGCCGCCCGAGGTCACGTAGCCCACGCGCTTGCTTCCCTGCCACACCGGCTCATAGCTTGAGGCATCGGCGTCAGTCGCGTCCACCTCAAGCGTCACCAGAAGTGTTTTCGCACCTTCGTCGCGCTCCTTCAGCGCTGGGGCCTTGCCCACGAAGTCCGGCTTGCCGAAGTCGATGAAGCGGTCCATGCCGGTCATGCCCGGCGTATAGCCCTGGCGGAACTCGGCCGACCAGATGCCGAAGCTCTTCTCCAGCCGCATGGAGAGCAGCGCGTTGTAGCCATATTCGACGACGCCCAGGTCCTTGCCGGCCTCCAGCAGGATCTTGCGCAGCCGCGCGTGTTCCACCGATGAGCAGTTGATCTCGTAGCCGAGTTCGCCCACCACCGAGAGGCGGCCGACGCGCGTGCGGTGCAATCCAACATCCAGCGGCTTGCAGCCGAGGAAGGGCAGCGCCTTGCTGGAAATGTCGTCACTTGTCAGCCGCTGCAGCAGCGCATGCGAATTGGGGCCCGAGAGCGAAAAGCCGGTGGTGATGTCGGAGATGTCCTTGACCATGGCACCTTCGATCAGGTGATCCTCGAACCAGCGCATGTGCCACTGGCGGAGATAGTAGGAGCCCATGATCCACCAGGAGCCATCGCCCCAGTTGAACACGGTGAGGTCGCCTTTGAGCCGCCCGTCGTGTCCAAGCATCGGCGCAAGGCGGGCGCGGCCCGGCCCCGGCAGCTTGCAGGCAAGCAGCTGGTCGAGGAAGGCCTCGGCCATCGGCCCCGTCACCTCGTAGCGCGAGAAGCCGGAAATATCGAGAACGCCCACGCCGTCTCGCACCGCACGGCATTCATTGCCCACGATGTCGAAAGCATTGGAGCGCTTCAGCGTCGGCTTTTCCTCAAAGCCTTGCGGCGCGAAGTAGAGCGGCACCTCGAGGCCCCATGAGCAGCCCCAGCGCGCGCCTGCTTGGCTCATGTCGGCATAGGCGCCCGTCGTCTTCAGCGGGCGACCCGCCCACAGCTGCTCGTTGGGATAGGACATGACGAAGCGGCGGGAATAGAACTGCCCCGTTGTCTGGCGAATGTACTCTCGGTTCTCGGTGAAGGCGCCATAGCGCGCGATGTCCATGCCATAGATGTCGGCCTCAGGTTCGCCCTCGACCATCCACTCGGCCAGCGACTTGCCCACACCGCCACCCTGCAGGAAGCCCGCCATCACGCCGCAGGCCGTCCAGTAGTTCTTCAGTCCACGGACGGGTCCGACCAGCGGGTTGCCATCGGGCGAGAAGGTGAAGGCGCCGTTGACCCAGCGCTTGATGCCGGTGTGGTTCATCACGGGATAGCGCTGGTAGACGAAGGCGAGCTCGTCCGAGATGCGGTCGATGTCTTCCTGGATCAGGTCGAAGCCATAGTCCCAGGGTGCACCATCCATGTTCCAGTGCTTGTAGTTCTGCTCATAGATGCCGACGAGCAGGCCCTTCCCTTCCTGGCGCACATAGGTGAAGCCCTCGAGGTCGATCATCATCGGGATCTCGCGGTCCATGGCCTGGATCTCGGGGATCGACTCGGTGATGAAGTAGTGATGCTCCATCGGGGTGAGCGGCAGTTCGATGCCCGCCATGCGGCCCACCTGCTTGGCCCACAAGCCGCCGGCATTCACCACGTGCTCCGCAGTGATCGTGCCCTTCTCGGTCACGATGGACCAGCTGCCGTCGGCCTTCGGGTGCAATTCCAGCACGCGGTTGTGCTCGACGACCGTGGCACCGCGCATGCGGGCCGCCTTGGCATAGGCATGCACCACGCCCGAGGGGTCGATATAGCCCTCGCGCTCGGCATAGAGTGCGCCCAGCACGTCGCCCGTATCGAAGATCGGGCAGGCGGCGCGCACCTCGTCGGGGCCCGCAAGGCGAACGTCCTCGATGCCCATGGTCTGGAACACCCGGTAGGAGGCCTGCAGCCATTCCCAGCGCTCCGGTGCGGAGGCCACGGAGTAACCGCCGGTCATGTGCATGCCAACACTCTGGCCGGACTCCTTCTCGATCTCGGAGAGCAGGTCGATTGTGTAAGCCTGCAGTGCCGCGATGTTCGGGTCGGCATTGAGCGCATGGAAGCCACCCGCCGCATGCCAGCTCGACCCGGCCGTCAGCACCGAGCGTTCGAGCAGCACCGTGTCGTTCCAGCCAAGCTTGGCGAGGTGATAGAGCACGGACGCGCCAACGACGCCGCCACCAATGACGGCCACCCTGTAATGCGACTTCATGGAAAGATCTCCGAACCGAAAAGAGCAAATCCTGAAAAGGGTAGTCGAGGCTCCTCAGCCTGTCCAGCGAGGGAAGTTCAAGACCTCCCTTGAGATCGTGGAAAGCGATGCGGCAATTCCGGCGCGGAAATCAAGGCCGCGTGCTTCAACCACAGCGGCCTGCAGTGGCTCAGGATGCAGTTCGGAACATTCCAGCCGCCGGTGCGTCCGGTGCCGTGGGCAGTACGGGCGCACGCGGTGTCGGCGAGTTGGCAAGCCGTGCGAGGATCCGTGCAGCCGCCTGCAGGTCGTTGGTGTCGAAGCCCTCGGTGAACCAGTCATAAACCGGTTGCAGGACCACGAGCGCCTGCTCCGTTTCGCCATGGCGTTCCAGTAGCTCGGCAAGGGTCATCGCCGCTCGCAACTCCCAAGACTTTGCCTCCTGCGCGCGCGCCACGCCAATGGCACGATGCAGCAGCCGCTCGGCATTGGGGCGGTCGCCTTCAAGGCCGTGGAGCCAGCCGCTCAACCGCAACACCTGGGCAAAGTGGCAGCGCTGCTCGCCCTGCTCGATGCGCTCGATGCACTGGTCGATCTGGCGTGCGGCGGCCTCCGTATGGCCCAGCCTCGCCAGTGCCTCGCCGCGCAGCGCCAGCAGATAGGGAAGCCACACGCGGTGCCCGGTTGACGCGAGCCGCGCCACGGCGCGCTCGATCTGTGCCGCTGCCTCCTCGAAGCGCCCGGCGCGCAGCCAGGCCACGCCACGGCTGATCTCGCACATCATGTCGAAGAACAGCGGCACGCCGAAACGCCGACCCATGGCGCTGGCCTCGTCAGCCCGCCGTTCGAGTTCACCGGGCAGGTTCAGGAATTCATAGACCTGCGCACCCAGCGTCAGCGAGAAGGCCATGTCGAAGGGGTGGCCACGGCGGCGCGCATGCTCATCGCGCATGTTGCACGTGGCAACTGCCTGGTGGGGATAGCCCATCATCCAGAGATACTGGCCACGGTAGATCCACTCGCCGGTCTGCGGGTCGGTGTTGGTTTTCTCCGCCACATGCCAGTGCTTCTGGGGATCATACATCGTGTTCAGCACATCGCCATGCTGCCGCGCCTTCGCGAAATCTCCCTGCCAGTAATAGGATCGGGCCAATGCGCGGTGTGCCACGATCGTCAGGTTGCCATCTTCCGCCGCCTCGCCGATCTCACGTGCGCGTTCGGCCCAGTTGAGCGACAGGGAAAGCTTGTCGATCGACATGTAATGCACCCACAGCGCATTGAGAATTGGCAGAAAGGCGGCGCTGTGGCGAAGTGAAGAGGCAAGCATCCATGCGGGTTCAAGCACTGCGGAAAGCTCCGGGTGCCCCCATCCGCGCTCGGCCACAAGAACGGGCGCAAGCGCTGCGCGGTAGCGCAGTTCAAGCACGTTGCGCTCCTCGCCCGGTGGCAGCGAAGCGACCTGCAGCAGGCCGCGGCGAAGGTGGCTTGCCGCCTCGTTGATGGCGAAGCGCTGCATGGCGATTTCCGCCGCCTTCAGCCATAGCGGCACGGCGCGGGCATCGGCACCTGCAGCACTCAGGTGATGGGCGACGAGTTCCGGCTGGCGCTCGGTCAGGCCGGGGTCATGCTCGGTGAGAAGCTCAGCCACCTTGTTGTGGAGGTTCTTGCGCTGGCTCAGCAGCAGCGAGTCATAGGCGGCGTCCTGCACCAGCGCGTGCTTGAACACGTAGCTGCGGGTGCCCACACCTTCCTCGATGTGTGCGAGACCGGATTCGACGAGTTGCGCCAGGGCCTCGTCCAGCTGTGTCATGTCATGGATGCCGATCGCCCGCAGGAACTCGCGGCTGAAGCTGCGGCCCACCACGGCGCCAATCTGTGCCACGCGCTTGGCCTTCACCAGCTTGTCGAGGCGCGCGGTCAGCGAACCGCGAAGTGAATCCGGCAGCGACACGGTAACCGTGCCGCTGGCCTGCACGAAGCGGTCGCCGCTCTGCGCCAGCTGGCCGGATTCGATCAGGGCGTGGGTGAGTTCCTCGATGAACAGCGGCACGCCATCGGTCTTCTCGACGATCATGCCTTCGATGGCGGGCGGCATCGGCATGCCACCGGCACAGCGGCGGATCATCGCGAAACTCTGCTCCGGGGAAAGGCGCGGCAAGGTGATCGTGCGGCCGTCGGCGGAACCTGACCAGCGCGGCGCGAACTCGGGCCGGTAGGTCGTCACCATGAACACCGGAATGGTCGCGAGGCGCGACACCACGAGGTCGATCCCTTCAAGCGTCGTAGGGTCGGCCCAGTGCAGGTCCTCGAACAGCATGATGGCGGGGGCGTCGGCGCAGGCTGAGGCAATCATCGCGATGAGGATGCGCAGGGTCTCCGCCTTGGCGATGCGTGGCGGTTCTGTGATCGCGCCGAAACGATTGACAAAGGGCACCGACATCAACGCCGCGATGAAGCGCACGTCCGATGTCGGAAGGTGGTCGCGGCCGCAGACCAGAGCTTCGATGCGGTTCAGTCGCTCCTCAGGAGCCATGCCTCGGGTGAAGCCCATGGTCGACTCGAAATGGGCGATGACCGGGTAGAGTGGCGTGGCCATATGGAAGGGCGAGCACTGGAAGCGGATCAGGCGGTTCTCCGGCGTCACGATCTGCGCACAGAGGTCGGTTGCAAGGCGGCTCTTGCCGATGCCGGGTTCACCGCAGATGCCTGCGATGCGACCCCTTTTCTGTTCGCACACGTCCAGCCACATGTTACCCAGCACACCGAGTTCGGTTTCGCGACCGACCGGCATCTGGTCCGATACGCCGGCCTGATCAGCTGGAATCGTTTGTTGTTCCTCCACCTGAAATGCTGGGACGGGCTGCGGAAAACCCTTGAGTTCCACGTCACCCAGTGGCGCATAGCTGAAGGCAGAGCCAGCGAGCTTGCGCACGATGGAACTCACCGCGATCTCGCCGGGCTGTGCGGTGGCCTGCAGCCGGGCTGCGAGGTTCATCGCATCGCCCACCGCCATACGCCCGCCGCTCGACACCACCACGATGCCGGTGGCGATACCGATCCGCAGGTCCAGCGGGTGCTCCAGGTTGCGGACGCCATCGAGGATGTCGAGACCGGCGCGGATGGCGCGCTCGGCCTCACGCTCATGCGCCAGGGGGTAGCCGAAGAAGGCGACGATGCCATCGCCCATGCGCTGGAACAGGTAGCCCTCATAGCGGGCGACACAGGCCGCGCACCAATCCTCATAGCCGCGGACAACATCCGTCAGGATCTCCGGATCAAGCTCGGCCGCAAGTTTTGTGTATCCGACAACATTGCAAAACAACACCGTCAGCTGCCGTCGCTGCTCGTCGTCTGCGACGACCGGAGCGCCCTCCGCCCGCATCAGCGCAGCAAGCAGTCGCTTGCGCGCGCCAAACGACAGGCCAAGCTCCACGAGGTCTTTTTCGGTAAGGAGAAGCATGGTCGTGAAGTCGATTTCGTTGTCCTCGAACAGCGCAAGGTGCTGTTCGAGCCCGTGATCGCGGAGCCATTGGGACAGAGCAATTATCTACCAGATCCCGAAAACGATTCAGACACGGCACGAACCGGCGAACCGGTGGAGGACATCGAAGACAGGCGCCCCAAGGGGCTACAACCGAAAGTTTTATATAGGCAACTGCAGACGGCGCCAAGGCCTTCTGATCAATGTCAATTTACACGGGTTGGATGTGAAAAATGCATGACACAACTTATGACACGCACGCCTTCCCAAATAATTTCTCAGAATTCTTAAGTGAAAGTACTATGGACGTGGGGTAAAGTTGAATCCTCCAAACGCGGTGAAGTCCGCGATTCTCAGGGAGCAGGGCTTGGCGAAATTGACGGTGGAAGACTTCCGGAACATCGCCATTTTCCGGGATCTGGAAGCGGAGGCCCTGAATGGCCTGGTGGTGGCCTGCTCGGTGCGGGACTATGGGCCAGGCGAGTTGGTGGTCGGTCACAACGACACGACGTTCGACGTCTTCTTCCTGCTGTCCGGCAAGCTGCACATGAGCCTCTATTCCGCCGACGGGCAGCGCGTTGGCCTGCATGAAATGAGCGCCGGCGGCATGTTCGGCGAGATCTCCGCCGTCGATGGTCTGCCGCGGTCGGTGAGCGTCGAGTCGGCAACACGCTGCAGCATCGCCATCATGCCGTGGCAACGCTTCCTGGCGATGATCGAGAGCAGCCCCTGCTTCGCCATGGCGGTGACCCGGCAGCTGGCGACCCATGTGCGGCGACTTACCACCCGGGTATTCGAGTTCAGCACCATGGCCGTCCGACAGCGGCTTCGGGCGGAACTGCTGCGGCAGGCACTTCCGGTTGTGGAGGACACGGCAGCAATCGATCCCATGCCTACGCATGCCGAGCTTGCCAGCCGCATCAGCACGCACCGCGAAGCGGTCTCCCGCGAGATGGCATGGCTCGAAGGCAAGGGTCTGGTGGTGAAGAAGGGGAAGGCCCTGGTCATCCCCAGCATCGCCCGCATCCGCGCGCTCATCGAGCAGAGCTGGAACGATTAGCTCCACCCGGAGATCTTCAAAAAATCTGGCGGTGTGAGTTTCCGCACATCCCCGCCGCCGTTACTCTCCTAGTCTCCCCCTGTGTTCACCGGTCCCCCGGAGAACCATCCAGGACGAAGGAGGCGCACGTGGCCAAGCGAACCGTTCCGAGGCGGCATCCGGCCGCTCTCACCACCACCACGCAGCCCGTCATCCAACCGGAAGCAGCCGAGATCTGAGGATCCGCATGACGTTTCCCTATGGCCTCCACCTTTTGAACCTGCTGGGGGGCGCATGGAGATCTGAGAACGACGAACCCCTGCAAGCCACGACATCCGGAGCTTGGGCCGTGATGTTGACGGACGGGGCAGGCGATGGCGGACGCAGCAACCCCGGCACAGCTCCCGCAGGGACAAAAGCGTCCGCCATCGCAAACCTTTCGCCCCTGCCAGACCGGCAATGATGCCAGCACGCCCACAACCTTGCTAGGGTGGACCGATCTCCAACCAGCACTGATTGAGTCGGAATGCCCGTTGCTACCGTGAGGCCGCCTCTAACTGTCATCCTCCTTGTAATCGTTCTATTTCTTGCCTTCCCCTTTCCCGGGCAGGCTGAAAGCCTCGCGGGGCAAGCGTCCGTCATCGACGGCGACACGATCGAGATCCACGGGCAGCGCATCCGCCTGTTTGGAATCGACGCAGTGGAAAGCCGTCAGCGCTGCACGCGCGACGGCAAGCCTTGGGACTGCGGCAAGGACTCTGCTTTCGCACTGGCGGATCGCGTGGGCAGATCAGCAATCGATTGCCAAGGCAGCGAGCATGACCGCTATGGCCGCCTCGTGGCCATTTGCTTCAAAGGCGGGGAAGACCTGAACCGCTGGATGGTGGAACAGGGCTGGGCGGTGGCCTACCGCCACTACAGCCTCGACTATGTCGGAGCCGAGGACGCAGCCAAGGCTGCCCGGCGCGGGCTATGGTCGGGCAGCTTCGAGATGCCGTGGGAGTGGCGCAAGACGTCGCGCTAGGGCCTTATGGGGTGCGCAGGCCGTCCATCCACACCTTCGCCGCAGGGGCGGCGGTGATGAAGGTGAGGCGGTGGGTGCCACCCTTCACGTCAATGGGGTGAACGTTGTTTTGGGACTGGTCGGACCAGTTGCCGATGAGCACTGCCTGATAGGCGGCCATGAGCACGCCGATCATCTGCTTCACAACCTCATCGTGCGAACCGAAATACATGCGGACCGGCGCCCTGAAGCTCTGGCGGTAGGTCTCGCTCTGCGCCAGCAGGCGGCCATAATCCGAAACCGCGAACTTCACCGGATCACGCAACTCCGGACGAAGATACGCGACGAGCGGGCGGTCGCCGAGGCGAAGCATGATGGCCTTCAGTCCCTCCTGCCCCTTGTAAGAGCGCTCGTAGATGGCCTTCATGTCTTGATAGACCGCTGGATCCAGCGTCTGCTTCGCGAGATCGGCGGGGCCGTGGTAGTTCTGGAATGCGAACACGGAGAGCGCAACAATGGTATTGACCCAGGGCGCGTCGATGCCGGCGCGGGGATAGAACAGCAGGCCGTTCAGCGCAGCATAGGGATCGGCGGGCGCCGATGCCGTGAAGGCGGCGGTGACGGGAATGCCGTCTTGCTCGAAGCGTTCCTGCAGTCCGGTGGCATTGAGGCCGCCCTGCGACCAGCCCCCGATGAAGAACTCATCCTGTGATATGCCTTTGGCCTTCATGAAGTCCACCGCCGCAAGGTAGAGGTCCTTGCTGGCCTGCTGGGTGCTGGCCTTGACGAAATAGGCTTCCGGACTCGCAGCATCGTCGCCCATGCCGAAGTAGTCCGGCGCGATCAGCGCATAGCCATTGCCGGCGAAAAGCCCGGCCATGTAGCGAGTCTCGTAACTGCCATCGTAATGCGCATAATCTGACGGATTGGCGGCGACGAAGGCATAGGAAGGCACTTCATATTTGCCGTAGACCGTACCGTGTTCATAGATGATGAGCGGCAGCTTCGAACGGTCGGCAAGCACCGGCAGAGCAAGAAGGCCGGTTGCGGTGACGGGCTTGCCGTCCTTTTCCGGCACATGCGACTCATAGCGCACCGTGTAGAGTTCAACATCATTGCTGGCGGTCGAGACGGTTGGAAGCTCATAGCCATCGCCAGGCTTCTGGGTCTCGATGAAAGTGGCGCGTTCGGCGTCCAGCATGCGGGTGAGTTCCGCAGCGGACACTGTCTTCAGATAGGTAAAGACCGCATCTTGCGCGACAGCGGCGTTGCTGGCCACAACGAGGCAAAACAGGGCAAGGATCAATCTCAAGATGAATATTCCTTCCGTATCGTAGCGGCCTGAGCGAATGATGCTCCATGCGTCCACGCATTGACCCTTGTCAATGCCACATCAGGTCCCGAACCCGGGCTTGGCGGCTTCGCACGATTGTCATAAGGCAAGTCGAATGGGGCGTGGGGGACGCTATGGCACAGGCACAGACTGTAAGGCACAAACTCGATCTCAGGCGCTCGGTCACCACATCGGCCTTCGTCATGATGCTGCTTCTGGCGGTTCTCGGGCTATTTGCCTTGTTCTCGATCTGGTCGATCAATCGCACGTGGATTGATGGCATGGAGCGCTTTTCCGAGTTGCGGCAACTGTCCACCGATGCGCTGGAGGCGCAGGTGGCTTTCAAGGTGCAGGTGCAGGAATGGAAAAACATCCTGCTGCGTGGCGATGACGAGAAGCTGCTCACCAAGCACCATGCAGCCTTCACCAAGCAGGATCTCGATACCAAGGCACTGCTCGCAAGCGTGGCCCAGCAGGCAAAATCGCTGGGCTTCGACGAAGACGCCCAGCGCGCCGCTGCGTTGGTAGCCGCCCATGAGGCACTGACACAATCTTACGAAACGACGTTGAAAGAGATGCAAGGGGCAGCAGCCACACTCGACGCGGCGACAGCCCACACCATCGACGTGAAACTTCGTGGTGCCGACAGGGCGCTCGAGGCCGGCATCGGCACGCTAGCGGCAGATATCGGGGCTGCATCCGATGCAAAACGCGACGCCCTGATCACGTCCATGGGAGAGCGCTACGCCGTACTGCATGGCTTCATCATCAGCGTCATCCTCGGCGCATTGGCGGTGATGGGCTTCGTAGTCTATCGTCTGCTGCGCGCAACACGGGCGTGAACCAGAATGTTTGAGGGCACGCTCGCCGCCTTTGCGGGGCTCGGCTTTTTCCTCGCTGGACTGCACATGTTGTCCGAGGCGGTACGGGCACTGGCCGCGCGCAGGATGCGCCTCGCACTGGCCCGTGTTTCACGTCTGCCCTTCGGCAATGCGCTAGCTGGGAGCATGCTGGGCGCTGTGACACAGAGTACCAGCGCCTCAGCCTTCATTTGCATCGGACTTCTCAACGCGCGCGCCGTCTCGTTCTTCGCCGCCCTCTCGATCAGCGCCTGGGCATCAGTCGGAACCTCGATCCTGGTGTTCCTCGCCTCGGTGGACTTACGTTCGCTGGCTCTGCTGGCATTGAGCGTGGTGGGCCTGCTCTATCTCGCATCACTGCATCGGGGCGAAGCGGGGCGGCACCTGACGGACCTGCTGCTTGCCATCGGCGTCACACTTTTTGGCCTCACCATGTTGAAGGCCACCGGGCACACGCTGGCAGAAAGCTCCTGGGTGACGGAATTCTTCACTTTCGCATCGGAATCCTGGATATACAGCTTCATCATCGCCTTCATCGTGACGCTGCTGATGCAGTCATCATCCACCGTGAGCGCACTCGCGGTGATGCTGAGTGCCACAGGCGTTGTTCCGCTCGAGGCTGCCATGGTGATGGTGTGCGGCGCCAATGCCGGCTCTGGAGTAAGCGTTGCCCTGATCTCCTCCCACCTGTCCGGACCACCGCGACAGTTGGCGCTGTGGCAGGCGGTGGTGAAGCTCATCGGCGCATTGGTGGTTCTGCCCTTCGCGGTGACAATGCCGGAGGACGGGACATTGGCCACACTGCTGCCGGTGCCGTTGTTTCTCTCCGTCGTCTATCTCGTCATCAACCTCATCGGCGCGATCCTGTCCGGCCTGTTGCGCTCGCCACTGCTCAGGCTTCTCGAGCGGATGGCGCCTGCCAACCGCGAATTGCAGCGCTTCGAGCCCGAGTTCATCCTCGATGAAGCAGCGGAGGACCCCGGAACCGCATTTATTCTGGCCCGCCGCGAGCAGGCCAAGCTCATCTCGCTTCTTCCCGCCGCGCTTGGACCCGTGCGGCATGGCGAACCGGAGGAGGATGCAGGCCTGGACAATGGCGCGCGGCGAGAGCTCGCACTGAGCTTGACCGGGGACATTTCCGACTTCGTCAGCGAGGCAGTGAGCCGCCACCCCATTGGCACGGAAGTCACCGCCCTATTGCTGCTGCAGCGCTGCAATGAGCATATCAGCTCGATCATCGATGCCCTGCATGGCTACGTTCGCGAGATCTCTTATCTTACTGTGATGACCGAGCGCGAGCAGACCATGTGCGAGTCGATGACGGAGTCTCTGCACCTGCTTCTCGGTCTCGCGGCTGATGAAGCCGAAGGCGACCTGTCCAACCATGCCATGCTGGAGCGCCTCACAGCCGACCGCAGCGAGACGATGACGCGGTTCCGCCAGCAGATCGTGGAACAAGACCAGCAATCACATGCCAACCGCGAGCCGCTGTTCGTGGCGACCGGCCTGTTCGAGCGGATGGTCTGGCTGGTGCGGCAGCTCTCGGTCGACCTGAGCGAGATTTCAGCGGCTTCCTAGCCGGTACTGGCCTCGTCGACGATGGTCGCGAGGCGGGCCATGTCAAGGATCCGGACCTCACGATAGCCCAATTCGCAGATGCCCAGGGAGACGAGTTCGCCCAGGAGGTGGAACACCGTGGACCGCGACATGTTGCTGGCGGCGGCCAGCTCCTCCTGGGTGAGGGGAATGCTCACCGGTCCGGGCGGCAGGTAGTTGAGCAGGCGACCTCCGAAGGTGAGCAGGCGCGAGCACAGGCGGATACGCGGGTCGACGATCATCAGGTCCACGGCGTGCAGCAGATATTCCTCGACGTTCCACGCCATGAGGTTGAAGAACACCCAGTTCAGGGAAGGCTCGGTCTTGAGCAGGTCGATGATGGCTGTCTGGGAGAGGGCCAGAAGTTCGGTCGGTCGCCGCGCCACGACGGACATGATGCGCGGCCGCTTGCCAAGAGCAGCCGGTTCGCCAAACCAGCGACCGGCGAGCATGACATGTGCGTGGAGCATGCCCTGCACCGGGTGCGGCACGGTGATGACGGCACAGCCCGAGACGATGCAATAGATCTCGCTCGCCGAATCCTCGATGTCGAACAGCGTGCGGTTTTTTGGCAGGTTCACGAGCCGCATGCGGGAGCAGATCAGGTGCTGTACGCGCCGGTCGTGCTGGGACAGCCACCGGCTGTTCCGGGCGACGGCGACGGCTTCTTCCAACTGCATATTTTTTCAGGCCTGCTGCAAGATATCGTAACGGTACACAATTGATCCTCCCGCTGTCTGATTATGTCAACCTGACTGGTGCCGGACGGCGACAGGAGGAGCTGGAATAGCTTCAGCCATGGCCGAAAGCGGGATAGAATGGCGGTGCAGAAGGGTGCGGCCCTTCCCGTGCTTGTCCTAGTCGGGGAACTCAAAGGAGGTACGATCCATGCCGGACATTACCCATAGCAAACCAAGCTTAATGAAGCGTCTGACACTTTTCACCGCCGCCCTGCTGGCGCTGGGGGCTGCAGCCACCGCCAGCGCACAGGCCGCTGACAAGCCCAACATCCTGGTGATCTGGGGTGATGACATTGGCGGCTTCAACATCAGCGCCTATAACCGCGGCATGATGGGCTACAAGACGCCCAACATCGACTCGATCGCCGCGCAGGGCGCGCTGTTCACCGACTGGTATGGCCAGCAGAGCTGCACCGCCGGCCGTGCCGCCTTCGTGACGGGCCAGTCGCCGATCCGCACCGGCCTCACCAAGGTGGGCCTGCCGGGCACGCCGGAAGGTATGAAAATCGAGGACCCGACGATCGCCACGCTTCTCAAGGCGCAGGGCTATGTGACGGGTCAGTTCGGCAAGAACCACCTCGGCGACCGTGACGAAATGCTTCCGACGAACCATGGTTTCGATGAGTTCTTTGGCAACCTCTACCACCTCAACGCCGAGGAAGAACCGGAGAACGTGGACTACCCGAAGGACCCCGAGTTCAAGAAGCGGTTCGGACCCCGCGGCGTGATCCACTCCTTCGCCATGCCCGACGGCACCCAGAAGATCGAGGACACCGGCCCCCTCACGCGCAAGCGCATGGAGACAGTGGACGAGGAAGTGACCGCCGCAGCGATCGGCTTCATGGACAAGGCCGTGAAGGACAAGAAGCCCTTCTTCGTGTGGTGGAACTCCACCCGCATGCATATATTCACGCACCTCAAGGCGGAATCAGAAGGCAAGACCGGCCTCGGCATCTATGCCGACGGCATGGTTGAACATGACGGAATGGTGGGCGAACTGCTCGCCAAGGTGAAGGACCTCGGCATCGAGGACAACACCATCGTCATGTACTCGACCGATAACGGTGCAGAAACCTTCACCTGGCCAGACGGCGGCACCACCATGTTCCGCGGTGAGAAGAACACCAACTGGGAAGGCGGCTACCGCGTGCCGACGGTCATCAAGTGGCCCGGCGTGATCAATCCCGGCACGGTGATCAACGACATCGCCTCGCATGAGGACATGCTGCCGACCCTCGTGGCGGCAGCGGGCAATCCGAATGCCAAGGAAGACCTGCTCAAGGGCCAGAAGATCGGCGCGCGCGACTACAAGGTCCACATCGACGGCTATGACCTGGGTGCCGCACTGGCCGGCAAGGGCGAGTGGCCGCACAAGGAGTTCATCTACTGGACCGATGACGGCAGCGTGGCCGCCATCCGCTATGGCAACTGGAAGATCACCTTCCTGAAGCAGGATGCGCTTGGTTTGCGCGTGTGGCAGGAGCCCTTCACGGTGCTGCGAGCCCCCCTCATCACCAACCTGCGCATGGACCCCTTCGAGCGTGCAGAAGAGGAAAATGCCATGGGCTTCCAGCGCTGGTACATGGAACGCATGTTCATGATCGCGCCGGCAACCGCCTACGTGGCCAAGTGGCTACAGAGCTTCAAGGAGTTTCCGCCGCGCCAGAAGCCGGGCTCCTTCAACCTTGAGCGCGTGATGGAAGCCGTCACCAGCGTCCAGGGCGAATAAGCCGACGACACCAAGGCACCGGAGTGGCTTGACAGAGCCCTCCGGTGCCTTTCTCTTTGCCCCTATCTGAACTGAATGGGATGGCGATGCCGGGGCACCGTTTGCGATATCTTGTGGCGGCGGTGATGCTGGTGCTTTCGGGCTCTCTGGCCTCCGCCGAGGAAGCGCCTCATGGGGGCTTCGTGGGCAGTGCGGCCTGTGCGGATTGCCATGCCGCCGAGACCACCGCCTGGGCTGGCTCCGACCATGCCTGGGCACTGAAGACGCCAGATGCCGCGAGCGTTCTAGGTGACTTCAATGATGCCACGATCACCAACAAGAACGTCACCACGCACTTCACCGCGAAGGAAGGGAAGTACTTCGTCGAGACCGAGGGCGCAGACGGCAAGCCCACGACCTTCGAGGTGCGCTACACGGTGGGCCACCGCCCCCTGCAGCAATACCTCGTCGAGACGGAAAAGGGCCGGCTGCAGGTGCTCGACCTTGCCTGGGACGTGGCACGGAAGAAGTGGTTTCACCTCTATCCAGAGCAGGACGCGCCGCCGGGCGATGGACTGCACTGGACCGGCAGCTACAAGAACTGGCAGGCGCGCTGCGCCACCTGCCACCAGACCGGCTTTGACAAGGGCTTCGACCTCCCCACCCGCACCTACAAGAGCCACTGGGCCGAAGTCACCGTGGGCTGCGAATCCTGCCATGGACCGGGCGAAGCGCACAATGCCTGGGCGGCGACGAAGACCGGCGATGACCCCTACAAGGCGCTGCCACTTGGCCCCGGGCACCAGGCTCAGGAACTCGATGTCTGCGGCCCCTGCCATTCGCGCCGCGAAGCCTTCTCGCAGCTACAACCCAGTGCGGGCGCCTCTTTCGATGAGAACTACGCGCTGGCACTGCTGACGCCCGACCTCTACTTCCCCGACGGCCAGCAGCGGGACGAGGTGTTCATCCTCGGGTCCTTCATGCAATCCAAGATGAAGGCCAAGGGCGTCACCTGCTCCAACTGCCATGAGCCGCATGGCGGCGGGTTGGTTGCCGAGGGCAATGCCGTGTGCACGCAGTGCCACAGTCCGGCGGGCAACGACACGTTCCCCAGCCTGCGCAAGGCAGAGTTCGATTCACCCGAGCATCATCACCACAAGCAGGGAAGTGATGCCGCGGAATGCGTGAGCTGCCACATGCCAGAACGCAGCTACATGATGATTGACCCGCGCCGTGACCATTTCTTCCGCAGGCCCGATCCCCTGCAATCCAAGGCGGCGGGAGCACCCGATGTCTGCACCGGCTGCCATGCCGACAAGACAGCAGAGTGGGCGGCCGCGCAGATCGCCTCGTGGAAGCCCGCTGGCGACAGGAGCTGGCAGGACCGTTCCGCCTTCATCGCCTTCACCAATGATGATCGTTCGGAGACCACCGTGGCCGACCTGACACGCTATGTGCTCGATCGCGCGCATCCGGCGGTCGTGCGCGCAACCGCCCTCAACGCTCTCGGTTCCAGTGGCTCCCTCTCGGCGGCCAATGGCGAGCAATTGCTGAAGGACGATGACCCGCTGGTGCGCGCCGCTGCCACCGGTGCCCTCCGCCAGGTCAATGTGCAGGACAGGATCCCATTGCTGATGCCATTGCTCACGGACCCATCGCGCAGCGTGCGGCAGCGCACGGCAGTGGAGATCGCCGGCGCCGGTGTCGCGATGCTGCCTGCAGCCGATGATGCAGCCTATCGCAAGGGGCTGCAGGACTTCATGGATGCGCGCATGGCCAATGCCGACACGCCCGAGTCTCACGTCGCCA
>Ga0114971_10000820_pt1 | contig 21099 bp, 21 predicted proteins | sample M_140625_MF_Meta_FD_87320 | JGI IMG/M metagenome (GOLD analysis project Ga0114971, IMG submission 87320) | Freshwater microbial communities from Lake Montjoie, Canada to study carbon cycling - M_140625_MF_MetaG | ecosystem: Environmental > Aquatic > Freshwater > Lake | place: Lake Montjoie...
AGCGACTTGAATTTGAACGCCGAGGCGCAAACAGTCCAACCAGGCATTGATGCTCGTTTGAGCAGGCTCAATCAATTAATCAACCAGTTCAACATCACCACGATCAGTCCATATCGAGCACGGCGCACCTGTTTGGCCAGGAAATCTGGATTGAGCAATAGATGCGATGTGTCAAGAAATTAAAAATAAGGGTGAATGGATTCTTCATTGGGCTAGCTCTATCTAATGAGGGAAGCTTCAAATCAAACTCGATTTTATATTTTATGACCAAACGCCAAATCAGCTGAGGTTTAACGGATGATCAAGATGTCCTGTTTTGACGTAAATGGTTGCACCTTCAGATTTTGTAAAAGGGGCATGACGGCTATAACGGGGACTTCTGATCCATGTGCCTTTTGGATACGATCCATGTTCATCGTGAAATACACCTTTTAGGACATAAATTTCTCCACCACCTGGGTGCACGTGTGGATTGAAAATGGTGTTTGGCTCCCACCGAACCAAGGCAGTCCCCACGCCGTCAAAGTTATGAAGGGGCATGACAGATAAACCGGGCACCAGGCCGGGAAACCATGGTGATGTGTTTGCATTGACGCGCACGCTAGAGTCATCGTCAGGGTGAAATTACCGCAATTTTACAAAAAAAGTGTGCACCCCTTCAAAGAAAAAGGCGAGTGAGCACTCCGGGGCGGATTGCGGATATAAGTGCCAGCGGGATAAACGCCTTACTCATCAGAAAACGCACCCTCAATCACGAGGATTTCTTCACCCTCACCGTGAGAGTGTTCGGGAAAGGTTGAATTGGGGGCGTAACTGACAATTGATGTTGCTTTGGCAATTTCATCACCTACGCGATCTAGGTGTTTTCTTTGAACGCCAAGAATGGGAGACAAATTCCAAGCTAAATCATCTGTCTCGATGACTGCTCTTTTTCTTGAAGTCGGCATTCATTTTCATATGACTTGATCGTAATTCAGATTAATATGAATATTGGGATATTTGAAACAACATTTAGGCATTGAGTTTTTTAGAATCTAAACCCATATCAAAGTTTTCAAATGAAGACTATTGTGAGCGGCTCTTTCTCAAGCAACATCAATTCAAGGCAGGTGGCACAAGGCGATCACAATGAACACCTTTGACAACTTCTAAAAAAAATACAGCTGCACGAAAAAATTGTCCTTGAGCTAAATCGCGATACAAACTGCTCAATCGCTTGTCATACAGGAAATACTTAAACCAGAGTTTTTTGCCGCCCGTCTCAAATCTTTATCCAAGGTTGCGATAGGGCAATTGAGATTTTGAGCTAAGAGCAAATAAGAAGCATCGTAGGCGGATAAGTTTTCTTCAAATGCTTTGTACGCAACGTGCTGAGCCTGGACAGTGGATTGCGGTGACGCAATGTTGGCCTGCATCGCATTGATCAGATCAAAATGCAACTCGCATTGCGTTTTGGAGATGACCCCTGCCTTCAAAGCACGAGAAATGACATTGGCGACTTCTGCAATAAACAATGCTGGCACATGAACCTCTGATGTTTCAACCACCTTTGCAACACTTGCAGCGTACATCAAGTCCGCCTCTGAGCCGTCTTTGAACAACCATCGCATGACGACGGAGTTATCGACGACCAGCTTCATTTTCGACCTTCTAGCAGAGCAGCGGTGATGTCGAATTGCGGTGTTGAGGGGCTTTGCATGAGAGACAAAACTCGTTCATGAAAACCTTTTTTGGTTATAGGCTCGCTGATGGGGACAAGCATAGCCACGGGCACACCGCGAACCGTGATTTCAAAGGTGTTTCCGTCTTGTACGGCTCTCACGTATTCGGACAATTTGTTTTTGATTTCGGCCAATTGCACTTGCATGAGAGTGTCTTCTCCGTTCCTAGGTCATTTATTATAAATCTAATTGGACAGATATCTAGCTATATGTCTATTAATATAGTAAAAAGTAATAAAAAAAAATTCTTTAATATAGACAGCGAAGACCACCGTTTGTAAGACAGTGGACAAAAACTTTCAATAACACGAACAATCTACTAACAATTCCTAGCTTGCGATCGAATGCAGGATGTTTAGGCGCAGGATCAAGGATCCTAAACATTTATCAGGAATCGGGACGAAAGGATGATGAGTTCTATGCTCTTCTTGGCATTCGCCATGGCAGCATGAACTGAACCACTTTGGACCTTAAACGATTCAAGTTCAAGGTTTCGTGAAAGCTCTCAACTTGCTCACCCAGCAATTCACTTTGTAAGGTTGCTCGCTGATAAAAGGGCGTGTCCTCCAATTGCCTTGAGATGTAGACTTCGCCGTCCGAGCGCATTCGCCGGGGCAAACCCCACCAAGTTTTGGCAAGCGTTTTCGCAGGCGGCGCCTCAAAGCTTGAGACGCCCCCTTGGCGGTGAAAGCGATAGGCCAAGAGATTGGACTCTCCCCCCTTTAATTGAACGTCATACAAGACCGCTGTGTCGTTGTTGGACAAACGACACCTGGACCAATCCCACTCTAAAAAGGGCTTGTCAATGGGCTCGCTGCCTTCATTGCTGTCAAGATAAGCACTGCCAGACCATTGTTGATCTGGATGACTTAACTTCACCTCTACGCGAGCACTCGGTGCAATGGGTCCCCACAAGTGCTTGCCCTGGGTATCCAAGTGAACCCCAAAATTGAACAACTGATCTGGGTATAGGCTCACACGCCCTTTGATCCTTTTGGGTAGAGGCACTGAGATTTCATCGATATCGATGTGCAGCGCCTGTCCATCCCAGTGCAATTGGCTGGGACCAATCGAGAAGTAATCGGCGCCCCTTTGACAGTAACGCCCTCCTCGCTCCGTCATGGCCCAACGTTTGTCGTGCTTGCTGTACAAAGCCACATTCAAACAACAATGGTCATTGGGGTCAACCTGTGGATTTTTATGCCTCGCCCAAGCGTAGTAAGGAGAGAACACACTGCCTACAAAGGCAATGATCGATAAGCCGAAATTTTCACAGTCACTCAATGCATCAACGTACCACCAAAGGTACCCGCCCGAATGGACGAGCTGATCGAAGCGAGGTGCGCCAAGACTTGAGCGCCCGCCAACCGTCCCGACAAGGCCGCCATCGGCACGCCCGGGCCTGGATGCACACTGCCCCCCGCCAGAAACAAGCCAGGGATAAGGCTCTTGGCTGTTGGCCGACTGAAGGCCGACATCCATCCGTGTGTCGCTTGGCCGTAGAGTGCGCCCCCCGTGGCTGGAAAGAGCCGATTGAATTCGATCGGTGTCGTGCGCTGGGTGTTCTGAGGGTTGGACTGAATCTGCAGGCCGCAGCGCTGCAGGAGTTGAAAGCTGTTGTCTTGACATAAGTCGATCGCCTCATCGGTTAAAAAAGTTTGATCCCCCACTGCAGGTGCATTGACCAAGCACAAAAGCCTCTCCTCACTGCCATTGGCATGATCAGACAGCCCACGGTCTTGCGCACACACATAGACTGTGGGGGCACGGGGCAATTGGTGGCGCTCAAAAATATCGGTGAATTCTTGGTCATACGGGTGTTGAAAGAAAACATTGTGCCGATCCAATGCAAAGCCACTGGTCTTGACATTCATTGACCACGTGAGCGCTGACAAGGAGCGAACACCGGTGAGCTTTGGCGTGGGCTTGGACACTTGTGCGCCAAGTAGACCCGCATGCAAAGCCGACACGTCGCCATTAAAGACAACGGCATCGGCCGACAGATACTCTCCGCTCTCTAGACGCACGCCACAAACGCGTCCGTCTCGAGTCTCAATTCTCTGGCAAGTTTGACCGTAGATGAACGTGGCCCCACGTTCAATGGCCAGGGCCTCTATGCATTGGGGCAACGCATGCATGCCCCCTTGAATGGCCCACACCCCATCCATCTCCACTTGTGCAATCAGCATGAGGGTCGCAGGCGCTTGCCAAGGAGACGATCCGCAGTAGGTCGCGTAGCGCGCAAAGAGTTGGCGCAGCCTGGGATCTGTGAAGTAGCGCCCCAAACTGTCCCACAAACTCGACATCGCGCCCAAAGAGGCCAAAACCCCAAGGCCGCGCACACCCATGGCTTTCATGAGTTGCATCATCGCTGGCGCTTGTGCGCGGATGTAGGGAGCTTGCAAAGTGTCATAAACTTCCTTGACTTTCAAACAAAAGCGCTTGAAGTTTTGTGCCTCAGCATGTCCCGCAAATTGCCCAATGGCATCGACCGAAGCGCGAGAGTCGGCAAACAAATCCAAAGACCCACCCTCTGCCCAAGCGTGGCGGGCCAACACGGGCAAAGGCTCAATGCTTAACAGTTGATCAAAGGAGGCGTTGACACTTTGAAACAACTCATCAAACACCCAACGCATGGTAAAGACGGTAGGCCCACTGTCAATCAAAGCGCCATTGACTTGAAGTTGTCGCACCTTGCCTCCAACTGCGGCTGCTTGATCGATGACCGTGACTCGCACACCTTGATGAGACATGACAAGGGCTGAGACCACTCCAGCCATGCCCGCACCCACGACCACCACATGGCGTTCAGCCATAATGCACCCCAGCCCAAATACCCGCAACCGATAAAACACGCATGCGAACAAACATCGATTCCGAGAAAAATTGATGCTTGTAGGCCGCCTGAATCGCGTTCAAATGCGCACCCGTTTGCGCGTAATTCAACATCGACTGCGTGTCTCTCCAAACGCTAAAGGTGCACTGCCTCAGTAGGGGCGCTTCACCAAGTCCCATGGCCAAGACACACCCCTGCGCCTTGGTCAAATCGGCTTGAGCGGCAGGGGCAAAACGCCAAAATGCCAGGGTGCTTGCTGCGCGAATGCTCGCTCTCGTAAGCGTTGCAATCCATGTGAAGTTGCGCACCTCTCGCTCTTGAAGGGACTCGTCCATCGGCGCGCTGCTCCTCCACTCGAGCTGATTCCATTGGCCCCTTGAGCTGTCAATCACCATCACAGCACTCCACCACTCCCGGGCATGAGATTTGTACTGATCAATAGTCTCGCTATTGAGAAATGCTCGTGCATGTTGAAAACCATCAAACACCATGACCAAGCCTTGATGCGTGGGACTCGGTCTGAGTCCAAAGCCACCCTCGTGGCCACTGCCCATGACTTTAGCAAAGACCACGCCTGGCAGCTGCATCAAGGCCGAGGTACCTTGCACGAGTTTGAGCCAACCCCAAGAGCGTTGATTGCTTTTTAAGTCCACCAAAAAAACCACCACCACGCCTGTGACAGACGCGTGAACCTTGGTGCCTGCTTGCATGCTCTCGCTCTAAGGCTTTAAGCCAGCTCTGTGGGCAAGCGAAAAACCACATCTTCCTCAACGCCTGGCAACACCTCAATTTTGTGCATGCGTCTTTTGCTCAACGCAGCGATCAACCCTTGCACCAACACCTCGGGGGTGGAGGCCCCACTGGAGATGCCAATGCGGTGCACCCCTTCAAGCCATTTGGGGTCCATCTCACTTTCATCTTGAATCAAATACGCTGGCGTGCCTTGGCTTAGAGCCACCTCTTTGAGGCGATTGGAGTTGGAGCTGTTGCGAGCGCCCACGACCAAGACCAAATCGACTTGGTGGGTCAACTCACTGACTGCGTTTTGCCTGTTTTGAGTTGCGTAACAGATGTCGTCGATCTTGGGGCCTTCAATGGTGGGAAAGCGTGCAAGAAGGGCGGCGATGATTTCTTGGGTGTCGTCCATGCTCAAGGTGGTTTGCGTGACATAGGCAATTCGCTCTGTCTGAAAGCCAGGAAGCTTTTGGACGTCCCTCACTTCAGAGACCAAATGCACGGGCTCATCCACACTGCCCATGGTGCCCTCGACCTCTTCATGGCCTGCGTGCCCGATCATGATCAGCGCGTAGCCCTTTTGGGCGTAGCGCTGCAGCTGTGTGTGGACCTTGCTGACCAAGGGGCAAGTCGCATCGATCACGCGCAAGGACTTGGAGGCAGCACTTGAACGCAGGGCTTGAGACACCCCATGGGCGCTGAAAATGGTCAAACTATTGGACGGAATTTGCTCCAAGTCGTTGACAAACACGACGCCCTTTTGCTCGAGTTGGTTGACGACAAACTGGTTGTGTACAATTTCATGAAAGACATAGAGGGGCGCTCCGAATTTTTGGAGCGCTCTCTCTACGGTTTCAATGGCCCGCGTGACTCCTGCACAAAACCCGCGCGGTTGCGCCAAGAGAATTTTCAGCGGCACAATCGCTTTCACGGGCATCAACATCGCGCACTAGTTCACTATTTTGCTGCCACCAACGCAGGCTTTTCAGCCTCGCCCGGGCCGGCCAACTCGGGATGGTCTTTGAGCATGGACTGCCCATTCAAAGGCTTGTAGGCACCTTGGTGGCAGGTCGTACAATTGGCCTTGGCCACGTCTCGCGTGGGTCCTAAACGATGCTCGGGAAACACGCCAGTTAAAGGCTCCATATAGGCCGTGTTCAGATCTCTTGCCATGCGTATGCCGTACCAAGCGGTGGCACGTTGTGGCGGGCTATTCTTCCAACTGGAGAAAGACTGGGTATTGTGACAATACGTGCAGTTGACCCCAAGAGAGGAGGACATGTGCGTCATCAAACCATAGGTCCACTCGGCTTGCTTGATGGAGTGCCTGTTGCCTGAGGGCAGTGCAGTGGTTCCGTTCACACGGATATCTAAACTGCCAAGCAAATACGGTGTGAAAGGGTCACTGGGCAGGGAGGCCAAACCGACGCTTTTGGCAGCTAAATTTTGACCCGCCCGATCCCCGATGAAGTCTGCGCCCTTGTCTTGCTCGGCCTCCTTGAACCAAACGTTTTGAGGCACAGGGTTTCCACGGTGGCAGGTGTAACACGTCACCCCCGTCTCTGCCACGTGCGTTTTCCAGTCCGCATTGATGTGCCGCGTCATCTGAATCATTCGACGAGCCACCACTTTGGTGTATTTGGAGTCTTCAGCTAAATTGGCAGGGTTGTGACAGTAGACACAGCCTCCCTCATTGGGCGAGACCCAGCTGGTCATGGCGATCATCAAACGGTTGAACTCGTTGACACTCAAGTTGCCCAAGACCTGGACGTTTTGATAGGCCTGCGAGGCTTTAGGCCCGTCTGAAGACACAGGGGGTAAAGACGCAGGCAATACGTTTTCTTCGGCCTTGGCATCCACTGCACTAGGTCTATAGACTTGAACCATGCCCGTGCCACGGTAGCCGTGTTGGACCGTGAGAGTGGGAGGAGGCTCACAGCCACTGAGTAAGGCCACTGCAGCAACTGTCAGGCTCAAGAGTTTGATAAGTGCTTTCATGGTTTGCCTCCTGACAAAGTGGCGGGATCAATCACCTCTGGAAAAACATTGGGATAAGGAGGCGCAACGCCATGTTTGACCGCCCACAAGTACCAGTTGTCAACCACGGTACCGGTGAGCAAAATACCAATCCCACCCACCAAGGGGCACAGCACTGCAAACCACCAAGCCCAACGGTGAATCGACTCCATCGTTGCATTAAAGCCCATGGTCCAACGCCAAAACAAGCCCGCTCTCTCAGAGGCCGTTCCACGGTCCACGATTTGATCGATTTCGCGCTCGCCACCATAACGCCCTACAGCCAAAATCGTCGCTCCATGCATGGCGAACAACAAAGTCGCACCATACAAAAAGACAATGGACAAGGCATGAAAGGGGTTGTAAAAGAGGTTGCCATATCTGAGCGAGAACGCTGCAGTCCAGTCCAAGTGCGGAAAGATTCCAAATGGCACCGCTTCACCCCATGAGCCCATTAAAACAGGTCTAAACAACCCCAAGACCAGGTACAACCAAATGGCCGCGGCAAAGGCCCATGGCACGTGCATGCCCAGACCAAGCTCCTTGGCTCTGCGGTACATGCGCGCCCACCACAAAAACAAAGAAGCCGTTAAAAAGAAACCCGCAACCAACCACCAACCCCCTTGGTTCATTGGGGGAATGCTCAGGCCATACCCTGGCGCTGGAGGCTCCAGTGCCAACCAAAAGAGCTGACGCACAAATTGAATCGGGTTCCAATTGACCGATGCGAGCATGTTAAAGCCAATGGTGACAAAGGCCATCAAGCCGCACATGATGGAGGCGATACCTAAACCACCTAAATAAATTGGCCCCAATTGCGCGTTTCCAATTCGCCCCAACCAATATTGGATGACGGGCTCGCCTGTTCTGGGACTGTTGCCATGGCCCAGCTCCACACCGTGATGAAGCGGACCGACTGCTTGAGTGGTTGTGAAAATATTTTGATATTGCATTCTGTGTCTCCTTGGTCTTATTTCCAGATGGGCATGTTGAGCCACCAACCCCACCACTCTGGCCAACCTCGGGTCCAAAATGGTCCACTGATCACAATGCACAGCGCACTAAAAAGCACCGCTGCCAGTGCCAAGAACAAGCCAAGACGATGGATCCCCAAAGTCCCGATGGAGTATCCAATTGAATCTCTGAAAAATGTATCCTCATGCTCTGGGGTCTTGACCACTTGACCCGCCGGTGGGTTGGTCGCAGACAAGACCAGTCCGCCGTGCAAAGACAATGCAAAGACGGTGGCAAAGAAGAAACTCACCGCAATCATGTGCGCTGGGTTGTAATGAAAATGCAAATACTGGTATCCCACATTGGACACCCAGTCCAGGTGGCTAAAAATACCGTAAGGGAAACCATGTCCCCAAGCGCCTAGCAACACGGGACGAATCACAACCAGTGTAAAGTACGCAAAAATGGCCACGCCAAATGCAACCGGTACGTGGTAACCCATACCCAATTTTCTGCATATTTCGACCTCTCGCATCATCCACGAGACAAAGGACCCCAATGCACAAACCGTGATGACTTGCCACAAACCGCCCTTGAGCAAAGGCGCCGCTCCTAGCCCGTAGGACAGGTCTGGAGGTGCGATGCTGATTTGCCAAAGGTTCCATGTCGGCCCTTGTGAAGCGCCCCATAAAATCATGGCCGTTCCAAGAAACGCGAAAAAGATCGTCGTCACACCAAAGAAACCTACATAAAAAGGCCCTATCCAAAAATCAAACAAATCTCCACCCACCAAAGTCCCGCCTCGGACTCGGTACTTTCTTTCAAAACTGAGCATGGACATAATGCGCCCCTTACTAGGAATAATGAGTTCTAAAGACAGATGGAAACCTGGTTTTTAAAGCCCAGGCCTTCCATCTGAAAACAAGCAGGTCTTACGACTTGATTGCTGGTACTGGAGATGGCATGGGTGCATTTTGCGCCGACGCTGCTCCTGCTTTTTTGGGTCCATCGAGCCAATTGAACTTGTTGGTACTGAGCAAAATCAAGTGGATCATTGCTGCAAGTCCGAACAAGAAAATGCCTTGAACGACCATGGCCCTTAAAGGGTCGTAAAGTTTCCAGATACGCCACATATTTATTCTCCTAAGTGATGTGTGACATGAAGGTGTAGACCGCTGCCTTCACACCAGCAATGAGACCGTTTGTGCTCTCAGCACCGGGTAGATAATTTCTCCAATTGATTCCCACCAACGATGCGATGAGAGCAATGATGAAAAAAACCATAAAACCAAGCGCAAAAATAACCCAAAAGGTTTGCGACTCATCAGCAGCTTGGTACTGAGCGTCGACTTGACTGATGTTAGACATGGGCATTACCTCTTCAAATGAAAGAAAACGGCCGTTAAAACCAGGGCCGCCATGCCCAGACCAAGACGTGAGCCAACACAGCTACTGCTGTAAAAGCCACTGTTCCTTGAATCCAAAATGCATGGAATTCCTGAGCCTCTTCGTCCGTCAAACCGGATATAGATCCTCGCTGAGACATAACACTGCTCCTTGACAAATTGACCTCTCGGTCATTGCTGCGCTCAACCCGCGCAACTTGAGTAGCCGCAGCAAAACGCCACGACATTCTTTGATTGCAAAAGAGAAACCTCTTTCACAATGACATCTTTTCGCCTCATACCACAGCCATTGCAAGCCCAAGCTCTTTGGCTGCCTCTTGAACAAACTGCGCATTGACCTCGTCAAGACCGGCTTGACGGCTTAATTTTTCAGACAAATCACGCATGCGCTTGGCTGCAGAAATCTGCACCAAGACGGGCTGGTTTTGAACCAACTCGCGAAGCAAGGCCTGTGCGTCGTCGTGCCAAGAAGCGTTCGGCGTCACCACCCCACGTGCATGTGTGGCCTCCACTTTGTCCATGTCCGTACCCAAGGGCAAAATATGAAACAAGGCATCAAAAAGCGCGTTGCAAACCTCTTGCACCAAATACGTCGCACCGCTGTAGCCCATAAAGGGAGTGCCGGTGTGGCGTCTGATCACGGCCCCTGGAAAGGACGCGGCAATGAAGGTCGCTCTCATGGGCGAGCCCGCTGACATTTCGGCCAAGTACATGCGCTCGTTGAAACTGCCAAACATCACCAAGGGTGTTTGTTGCTGGCACATGGTTCGCACTTGTTGGTTATCGGTCTTGTTGCCCGCTGTTCTAGAGACACTGAATTTGCAGGGCAAGCCCATTTCAACTTCTAGAAAATGCCTCAATCCGCGCGCATAGGTCTCACCCGCCACCACTGCAAAACTCGCAGTCGAGAAAAAATCTTGGGTCACAGAGCGCCACAAATCCCAAAGGGGCTTTAAGGTGGTGTGGCGTTCACGCTCAATAAAGGGCTCTGGGTCCAGGTTCAACAAGCGGCCCAATTGCCGTAAAAAAGCAGTGGTGCTGTGCAGCCCAATGGGGGCTTGCAAATACGGTCTCTCCAAAGCCTCGCACAGCATGCGACCAAATTCGCGGTACATGCAAATGTTGACATCGGCCTCTACCAAGCGGGAGACATCGGCCAAATGGCTGCCCAGTGGAAAGACCATATTGATCTCTGCACCCATGCCTTGCACCAAGCGTTTGATTTCTGCCAAATCACTGGGTGAGTTGAACGTGCCGTAGCACGGTCCAATGATGTTGACTCTGGGTTTTTCACCTGCTGGACGCTCAGCAAAGGGCTTTCTCGCTGGGACTTTCTTTAAACCATACTCCGACCACAACCAATACATGGCGCGGTTGGCACATTGCCATTGATCCTCATCGATGGTCCGAGGTAAAAAGCGCTGGATGCCTGTTCCCTCAGGCGTCACACCGCCTCCAATCATCTCGGCAATGGAGCCCGTCACCACCACCGCTGGCAAATCAGGGTCCAGCGTTGCGTGAGCTCGCTTCATGGCGCCTTCGGTCCCCTCGCGACCGAGTTGCTCCTCGGCCAAACCCGTCACCACAATGGGCAACTCATGGGGAGGCAGTGCATCGGTGTAATGCAACACAGAAGTCACTGGTAAATTCTCACAACCCACTGGGCCATCAATGACCACTTGAAGACCTTTGATGGCAGTGAAGACGTAAACAGCGCCCCAATAGCCGCCTGCTCGGTCGTGATCAAGAACTAGCATCAGCCCATCTCCTCTGCTTTGCGTTTTTTCTTAATGCGATCAAGTTGACGCTTGGTTTCTACTTTGAATTCCGGACGATCAACCGGCACGCCTTGCCACACACCGCTTGCGTGCCCCATGCCTGCTTCCCCAAAGAATGCTTTCATCTGATCAAACCGGTTTTGGTTGCCAATGGCCGCTTGCACGACTTGAACCAAAGAGCCTGCACCCGCAATGCCCATGAGGGGCCTGGCCGAGATCAGGTTGGTGAAGTACAGGCTAGGGATACTGGCCTCTTTGGCCTTTTGCACAACCGGTGTGGTGCCAATGGCCAACTGCGGTTTGTACTCGTGCATCGCCTGCAAGTCTTGTTCTAGGGAGGCTCTAAACTGCACCTGAACGCCTTTGGACTCCAGCCACTGTGCATCGAGTTGGTTCCAAGGCGTTGCGGGACATGCAGAGCCCACATAACGCAAATCGGCTCCACATTCAACCAACAAACGACCCACCAAGAGCTCAGAGCCTTCATACCCACTCAAGGTGATGCGTCCCTTGATGGGCTTGGAGGCCAACATCCCGCGCATCGCACCCAGGGTTTGGTTGCGTGCGAGATCGATCTTGTCTTGAGAAACGCCATTGGCTTGACCGATGGCTTGCAGCCAATCGTTGGTCCCCTCAATGCCCACTGGGGCAGAGCCCACGATGGTGCGACCCGCCGCTTCAAACTCACGCACCGAGGCAGTGTAAAAGGGATGAATCGCCGCCACCGTTGCGCAGTCAAGTGCTGCGTAGAGCTCACGCCATTCACGGGTGGGCACCACGGGACCGGCGGCCAAACCCATGGGGGCCAGCATTTGCGCAATGCCCATGGGGTCTGCGGGGAACATTTCACCCAGCAAAGCCACTGTCGGTAAACTTTGTCTGCCCCCTTTGGGGGCTTGCACGGGACCTGCCAGCACCTCTTGGCGAGCATAGCGCAACATGGCACCGGCGAGCACGTCTTTGGCCTCTGCGTGCGTGGGCACACCAAAGCCTGGCACATCAATGCCAATCACGCGCACGCCATTGATCTCCTTGGGCAAGAGCTGCAAAGGCACACCACTGGCGGTGGGCACGCACAGGTTGATCACCACAATGACATCGAGTTTGTCGGGGTCTGCCTGCGCATGAACGGCTTCTCGAATGTCTTCAAAGAGTTTGCCAGTCACCAAGGTCTCAGAATTAAAGGGCACGTAACCCACCGAGCGGCGAGCGCCGTAGAAGTGGGAGGTGAAGGTGAGGCCATAGACGCAACACGCAGAGCCAGACAGAATGGTTGCGGTTCTGCGCATGCGAAGGCCTACACGCAAAGAACCAAAAGCCGGACACATGCTCTGGGGTTGATCATGGGGACCAGCGTTGGGGTTTTTGGGGTAGTCTTGTTCATACTGACTCAAGATCTCTGACTTTCCCGCTTGCTTGGCCGCAGCCAACAAGGTCTCCCCTCCGCCGTGACAGCCCATGCCATCCCCCTCGATCGCCGTGGAGCTCAACGTCTCTGGCGCTTGGGGCATGATGGGTATGGTGCGAGACATGGTTCAGGCCTCGTCGTAAATGACTTCAAGGGTGGGCTTGACGACGTCATGGCGACCCACCATATCAAATGTGGTGGCGGGATCCAAAACCACATTTCGTCCAACGATGTCAGCGCTAAAGAGGCCCAAGAGCTCGTCTTGTGTTTGGGGCTTTGGACGCATCGGAGGGGCGGTAGCGACGTTGCTGGCCAAGCCTTCAAACAAAGAGCCCCAGCGGCTGCCTGGGATGCCGATGATTTCGTAACTCGAACTCTTTTTGCGGATGTCTTCATCTGCGGGAATGGACGCCAAAACAGGGATGCCCGCATTGACTGCAAACGCTTGCGCTTCACCACTGCCGTCGTCTTTGTTGATGACCATGCCAGCCACACCGACATTGCCACCCAATTTGCGAAAGTACTCCACCGCAGAGCATACATTGTTCGCGACATAAAGGGACTGCAAATCGTTGCTGGCAACCACAATCACCTTTTGACACATGTCACGCGCAATCGGGAGTCCAAAACCTCCACACACCACATCTCCTAGGAAGTCAAGTAAAACGTAATCAAATCCCCAGTCGTGAAAACCAAGCTTCTCCAAGGTTTCAAAACCATGGATGATGCCTCGCCCACCGCAACCGCGTCCCACCTCTGGGCCACCGAGTTCCATAGCGAACACGCCATCGCGCTTGAAGCACACATCACTGATGCTCACCGCTTCGCCGGCGAGTTTTTTACGTGACGAGGTCTCGATGATGGTCGGACACGCTTTGCCGCCAAAGAGCAAACTGGTCGTGTCACTCTTGGGGTCACACCCGATGAGCAAGACTTTTTTGCCTTGTTGGGCCATCATGTAGCTCAAGTTGGCCAAGGTAAAACTTTTACCGATGCCCCCTTTGCCGTAGATGGCAATGATTTGAGTCTCCTTGGTGGCTTCGCCCGTGTGCACGGGGTCGACCTCTTGCTGGGCCTCTTGGCGCAAGCGCTCTACAAACTGAATCGGTTTGCTTTGTCCATCAAGTTCATTTGTCATGCGTTTGCACTCCAGTCTAAAACCATTTTCAAACACAATGCATCATCAAAAGCCACTTCATACGCAGACTTTGCAGATGCGGGCTTTTCGTAATGCGTGATCAAGTGATCCAAGGACAGTCGCTTTGTATTCACAAGCTCCGTGACTGCCAGCAAGTCTGCTTTTTTCCATTCAGAGGCGGTTCGTATTTGAGCCTCGCGCATGAAGGCAGGTGCGCACTGAAAGGAGATTTTTTCTTTGTAAAAGCCCGCAAGCACAACCTCACCACCTGGCTTTAAACACCCAATCAACTGGTCCAACATATTGGCGTCGCCACTCACCTCATAAATCGACTGATAGTCTTTGCGATCGTCCTCATCGGGATGCATCACCTGGTAGGCATACTCCCCTGCTCGCCTAAGAGGCTGCGTCTCCCAAACGGTGGGAGCGGGTGCGCCTGATGCGATGGTCATGCGAGCGAGCAGTCGGCCCATGACGCCGTGACCGATGATCAGATCAGGGGCAATGATGTTTTCGCGTTTACCGCCGAGAGAGACCGCGTGATAAGCGCTTGCAGCCATCGCCAACAACACCGCTTGCTCGCCCAAGGTGTCCTCAACACCCACCACCCCAGAGGCATTGATCACCAGATGTGAGGCGCTCGCACCGTAGAGGCTTTTAACGCCCTCAAAACAATTCGCACCTGGCACGAAGACACGTTGACCTATTTCAAATTTAGCTTTTGAGCCCACTTTGCTCACCCGCCCAGTGGTCTCGTAACCGGGCACCAAGGGGTAGCCCATCCCAGGAAACGCTCTCATGCTGCCGTCCCAAAGCAAGCGCTCTGTGCCCGTGCTGATGCCGCTGTATTCGACGGTGACCTCAACATCATCTTCGCCCACCTCAGGCAAAGACAAGGGCTCAATGGCAAGTTGCTTTGGATTTTTAAAAACAATTGCTTGAGCGCGCATGATGGTCTGTATATTTTTATTTACAAGTTGATGTGTCAATTAAAGCTTACATTCAAGCATCATTCAACTAGGGGAAACACTTAGGGATTTGCGTCCGAGCAAAATGCGCGTGTGCACGGGCATTGCATTGGGCACCGTCTCTAGGTGAGTGAAGCCAGCCAACTTCATCAAGTGCATGAGCTCAGAGGGCGTTCTCAAACGACCCGAGCCCATGGCCAACAAGTAGAAATGGAAATACGCATCGCCATGTGGCTTTTCACCTGGCTCGATGGCCATGGGTTCGGCCAAAAGCAAAGTGCCCCCTGCAGGCAAAGATGCAAAGATCGACTTTAAAAGACCCAGCAAGACATTGTCATTGTGGTCGTGTGCGATGCGAACCAAGGTAACCAAGTCTGCACCCTCTGGCAAGACATCGTTTGTGAAATCTCCAGCATGCACCTTGATGCGTGAAGACAAGCCCTTTTGTTCAATCAATTGGCGACTGACTTGGGTCACATGCGGTAAATCAAAGATACTGACGTCCACGCTTGGATACTTTTTAGCAAGCGCGCATGCAAATCGGCCCTTGCCTGCGCCCACATCAAGGACGCCGTGGTGTTCGTGAAAGAGGTATGAGGAGAGGATCTCTTCAATCACAAAGGTTTGCGATGCTGCCATCAATTCCGAGTACTTGGCGTACGCATCTGAAGCGTGTTCGACTCGGTGGGCTGCATCGGCAGACTGCTCTTGCGCATAGGGCCAATAATCATTTAACTGCCCACTCCAGCTGTCTTGCAAAATAGCCACTGGGTCCACCATATCGTGGTACAACAAATTGTTGTGTTCAATCATCGCTTTGATGCCTTCATCCATGGCAATCACGCTTCCAAGTGGGCCCAAACCGTAACGATAAGCGCTGCGTTGCTCGAGCAAATTCAGTGCAAGCGCTGACTGAATCAAGCGCAGCAAACCGGCCTCGGGCACATGGGTCAATTGCGACAACTCCTGCAAAGTTTTGGGCTCTTTCATGACCTTCTCAAAAAGCTTCAAACGCACACAGGCAAGCAACACCTGAGAGTGTACAAATCCTGCCATGACATCAAACACCTGACGTGTGCGGTGCTGCGTAAACCAGCGCGTGAGGGGGTTTGATAACGCAAAGCGGTACATGCCAGGTTTGCTGAGCAGTTTGTCTCTAAACACAGAGAGCATGTCAAGCCAAGGAGAACGTTCGGTCTGAGCTAAATTCACACTGGACAAAGAAAGATGGCGCATTGGAGAAATCCTCTTTGTTTAAGGGTGAAGGGATGAAGAAATAGGAGCAGATGACGATTTGTAGGACGCACAAATGGTGCTTGGCACCAGTCTTTCAGACTCCATGCGAACAATTTGTCTCAACGCCTGGGCGCTTTGGACATCAGGTACCGAATCAACAGCGCGATCAATCAAGTTTTCAAAGTAGGAAATGGCGCCACCCAAACCCAATTCAAGCGCAGCACTTGGGCGCCCATGTTGAGCATCTTGACCCGTGGGTTTGCCAAGCTGCGCAGCCTGACCAATCACATCCCGAATGTCATCGGCCACTTGGTACGCCTCTCCCAGGAAGTCCCCCAAGGCTCTCCAAGGCTGTGGGTCCGACCCTGCTGATTGAGCCCCAGAACACGTAGCGGCAACAAACAATGCACCCGTTTTGGCCCTCTGATACTGACCCAAATCAGCGCGACTCTCGCACTCCCACGCTTGGCCAGCCACAATGCCATCTGGCACACCCACAGCCTCAGACAAGGTCTGCATCAAATTGATGAGCCGATCGGGATGCTCGCGACCCGCATTCAAAAGAACTTGATAGGCCATCACAATCAACGCATCTCCAGACAAGAGCGCCAAAGCCTCGCCATAGGCCTTATGCACACTGGGACGACCTCGCCGTATATCGGCATTGTCAAAGGCAGGCATGTCATCGTGGACCAAGGAGGCACAATGCATCAATTCAATGGCCACGCCTGCGGCCTGTGTGAGCTCCAGGGATTTCGCACCGCAAGCATGGGCCACAGCCATGCACAACTGGGGCCGAATCCGTGCACCACCTGAAAAAACCGCATGACGCATCGCCTCGATCAGCCTTGGTGGTGCCGAGCCCCCTATGGCGCGATCAAAGTGTATTTGCAAGGATTGCTCTGCCATCACCTGAAGATTCATGCGAAAACCCCTTTTTGAGTAGAAGTGTCAACTTGAATTGACGTTATTTTATGTAAATATATCAAGACAAAATAATTTGTCAACTGTGGTTTTCGGAAAAAATTTCAAAGTTCAAGGTTCTTGGGGCCTCAAAAGGTAGCCTAATTTGGACAAAAAAAATGAACAGACCGCGGGCTTGTGCAAAAGGACACTATGGAAAAACCGCACAAAGCTTGAAAGCTTTGGAGGTTTATTTTCAAAGAAATTCAGTAAGATAATTTATTTATTAAAAACCAAAGTATTAAAAAAACCCAATCAATTTGAACAAACCCTTCTCACCGTGCTTCAATGCCATAAGTAAAGCACCAAGGCCTTCAACTCCATCCTCAGGCGACCTTGTAGGGCCTCTCGCTTGCAAGCGACCCCCCCTTCATCTGCCACTGATCCATCCCCTCACAAAAGCTGCCTCAGCGCTTGGCTTTGCTCAACTCGTCACTCGTGGCCTATGCTTACAGCTTAAGCTTTGTGCTCAAATGCTCGGCCATCCGCATAAACCATCAAAATGGGTTTAAAAATCAATAAATGCCTAGGGTATTCCCTCGAGTGGTGGTTTATATGCTTGCACATATTCAATTGAACCACTAAATTCTCCTTGTAATGTCTATTTCGCATTGCATGGCCTTTAAAGAGCACGTCGTATGAAATCAGCATTGAGACTCTACAATTTGAGCGCAGTGGTTCCCTTCGCCAAATATGTAAGCATGGCGATGTCAATGTTTTCGCAAAACACATTGGCCTCCAACGACGACAACTCAAGAACCTTCAAAGGCGATATCTCCGATTGTCAATCCTCCATATTGGGCATCATTGAAGATGAGATCATTCCCCGCCTCTTGAAATCTGAACGTTTGGTGCAAAATGATATCGGGAAAATATCCATCACCCGGGCCAACATCCTGGAAGAAACCATCGATTCCTTCGCTCACTTGTGCATCGATGAGGACACAAAGCTTGCTCAAGCTTTTATAGACGAGTTGCTGGCCAATGGGTATGAAACGGACCAAATTTTCTTGCAACTCATCACGCCAGCGGCCAGGTTTCTTGGCACACAATGGGAAGAGGATCTGTTGGACTTTACACAAGTCACTCATGGCTTGGTATCGCTTCATTCCATTTCCCATCATATTGGTTTTGCATTTCGAGACGGCCCGCTGATTCAAGGAGATGTTAAACGCATCATGATCTCCTCGGCCCCTGGATCTGAGCATTTGCTCGGACCTACCATCGTGGCAGAATTTTTTAGAAAAACCGGTTGGCAAGTCGTGATGGAGATCTCTCCAAGCGTCAAAGGCTTGGTTCAAGCCGTTGGCAACGAGTGGTTTGATACGGTTGGGATTTCAGTGAGCATTGAACAACAACTGCAAGGCTTAGGCAGCTTGGTCAAAGCCATTAAAAAAGCGTCTAGAAATCCTAGGCTCTCCGTTTTATTGGGTGGCCCCGTGTTTTTAATCTGTGATTTGAAGGCCGAAGATTTTGGTGCCGATGGCATCTGCACAGATGCAAAGGACGCTGTTGCACTTGCCTTGTCTTTGCATCCAAAGGATTGAGCCTGTCAGCTGCAAAAAAATGGACTTGATAGGTCCCGAGTTTCGCGACCTGTCCATCTTAAAGAAAACCGCAGGCCCCATCACTCATTGAGCTTTTGAGGCGAGCTGAGCCAATTCATCAAGTCGGCATACCCGATGCGTCGAACACGTCCTCAAAAAGCACGGAGCTCAAATAACGCTCACCCGAGTCAGGCAAGACCACGACAATGGTTTTACCAGCACTCTCGGGCTTTTTCGCCCATCTCACGGCCGCTGCTGCGGCCGCACCGCAAGAAATACCGACCAAGATGCCTTCTTCTCGGGCCAACCTGCGCGCAAACTCAACGGCCTCTTCGTTGCTCACTTGCTCGATTGCATCCACCAAAGAAAGATCCATGACATCAGGCACAAATCCAGCACCAATGCCTTGAATCTTATGGGGTGCGGGCTTGATCTCTAAGCCATCTCGGGTTTGGGTGAGGACTGGACTGGACGAGGGTTCAACGGCCACAGTGATGATGGCTTTGCCCTTTGTTTTCTTGATGTAGCGAGACACGCCAGTGATGGTGCCACCGGTTCCCACGCCGGAGACAAATATATCAATACCACCCTCGGTGTCGTCCCAAATCTCTGGGCCCGTGGTGGCCTCGTGAATCGCGGGATTGGCAGGATTTTTAAACTGCTGCAGCAAGACGTACTTGCTGTGGCTAGCGGCAATTTCCTCAGCCTTGGCGATGGCGCCCTTCATCCCCTTCACACCCTCAGTCAACACGAGCTTGGCACCATAGGCCAACAACAATTTTCGACGCTCAATGCTCATCGTATCGGGCATCGTTAACGTAATGGGAATACCCTTGGCCGCTGCAACAAAGGCCAAGGCAATGCCCGTATTGCCACTGGTGGGCTCCACAATCTCTTGACCAGGACCCAGGAGACCTTTTTTTTCTGCATCCCAAATCATTGCAGCACCAATGCGGCACTTCACTGAGTAGGCAGGATTGCGCCCTTCAATTTTAGCCAAGACCGTGGCCTTGGCGCCATCCGTGACTCGGTTGAGCTTGACCAAAGGCGTGCGCCCGATAGTGAGGGAGTTATCAGCAAAAACATTTTTCATGGCAACCTCGTTTTACTCTGTAAGAATATGATTCTACTCTCAGTCTAATTCCTATTATTTTAAAGAGATTTGATAGAAATGACTTTCATCCATGTGCAGATCCTGGCTTGATTTTATCTATTCTTCCAAGCAATAGGTACAAACCATTTGAATAAGCACCTTCATCAAGTCCTTCGCAACTAAGCTCGCTTGAAAAAACACAGCAAAAAAAAGCCTGCTCTATTCCAATACAGACGCTTTCAATTCACTATGTTAGTTCACTTAAACGTCAAAGACCACCGTGCATCAAATGTCCTTTAGCAATGAACCACAGCCGCGCTTGCCATCGCCTTGGCACTCAGTGCACCTCAATCGATGAGTGAGCGGTATCTACAAGATGACTTTGGTAGATCTTCCATGTCCAGTTTCGTTGGAAAAGTTTATACTGCGTTAAATACTTTTTTCTCTCTTACAAACACCCAAACCCCATCATGCTTGATTTTTGATCCATGAGCATTAAAACAGTCACCGCTCACGCACTGAGTCTGCCTTTTGACATTGGTGGCCCAAAACCGATATTTGCTGGCAAAGAGCGTCAAATGGAAATGCTACTGATCCGCGTTGAGACTCAAGATGGCTTGGTCGGTTTTGGTGAATCCTTTGGTTTTGCGATTTGGCCCGCTACCGTGCAAGCCCTTGAAAGATTGGTGGCACCGTTGGCGATTGGCCAAGATGAAAGCCAAATCACCACTCTCACGCAGGAAATTGGACGCAGACTTCACCCCTTGGGTCGCGCTGGCCCTGTGACATTTGCGATATCTGGCTTGGATATCGCTCTTTGGGACATTGCCGGACAACGTCAAAACAAGTCCCTAACGGGCCTACTTGGTGGCGCCCTGCACTCAAAGATACCCGCCTATGCCAGCCTGATTCGTTACAACAATCCTGATTTGGTTGCCAAAAATTGTGCAAAAGCAGCGGCCCAGGGTTTCAAAGCCATCAAAATCCACGAATTCTCAATTGACGCCATCAAAGCAGCCAGGCAAGCCATTGGCAAAGACATTCACCTGATGGTTGACGCCAATTGCCCATGGGATAAAACGCAAGCCCTTCAAGCATGTGAGGTCTTGCGAGGAGAAAACCTCTTTTGGCTGGAGGAGCCCTTGTGGCCCCCTGAGGACCACCTCGGACTGGCAGAAATTCAAACCTTGGGGCGTATTCCAACAGCCGCTGGCGAGAACGCCTTGGGCTATATGGATTTTTTAGATTTGATAGAAAAAAAATCCATTACCTACGCACAACCCAGTGTCACAAAAATTGG
>Ga0114971_10000821_pt1 | contig 21086 bp, 24 predicted proteins | sample M_140625_MF_Meta_FD_87320 | JGI IMG/M metagenome (GOLD analysis project Ga0114971, IMG submission 87320) | Freshwater microbial communities from Lake Montjoie, Canada to study carbon cycling - M_140625_MF_MetaG | ecosystem: Environmental > Aquatic > Freshwater > Lake | place: Lake Montjoie...
AACAATGTCGCGGCATCCTTGATGCTTCTCGCGCCAAAGCTTGGCGTGCATTTTCGGATCGCGTGTCCGGATGGCTACCTTCCTGATCCTCAAGTTTGGGCACGTGCATGTGAGCTTGCTACCGAGCATGGAACCAATATGGAGCGCTTCAGCGTATCTAGTGAAGCAGCAGCAGGCGCGGATGCCATCTACACCGATGTCTGGACATCCATGGGGCAGGAAGAAGAACATGCGCGTCGGATGGCGGCATTTGCTGATTACACAGTGACTGCCGAGATTATGCGGCTCGGGGCTCCTGGTGCGATTGCCCTGCACTGCTTGCCGGCGCACCGTGGGGATGAGATTGCAGACGACGTGATGGAAGGGCCGTGGAGCCGTGTGTTTGCGCAGGCGGAAAATCGCTTGCATGCACAACAGGCAATCCTTGCGGCTGTGCTTTAGGAGAGATTCATGCAGACGCGTAAGAACGATTTGATGCAGCTTGGAGTGATCCTGATTGCAGCGGCACTTGCCGTATTTGTTGCACTTTGGCTCGGCAAAGTACTCTATGGTATTGCAAATGTTGCCTTAGTGATTGGCGTTATCTTAGTGGTTATCGGCTTCTTCCGCCGACGCTAACGTTTTCTAATCGTCCTGGTGGGTGGAGGATTACTCCTAACCATCCACCAGCTTCTTTGTAAATGTGAGTAACAAACCATCATCTACGGTGACCTGTTCGCCGTAACTGGGCGCTTTTCCATCGGCGAATAATCCCGCTCCAGTCGGGATATAGCCACGTTTTACATACATCCGCTGTGCGGCGCCGTAGTCGGCCGTCAAGCCCACGGCGATGCCCACGATGGAATTTTTGGACTGTGCTTCCTCTTCGATCGCATCCATCAATGCACTACCGATTCCTCTGTTCCGATAAGCAGGTAGCACATTGAAGTCCGCAATTTCTGGCGCGCCTATCGCTTCGAATTCTCCGTGGTGTGATTCAAACAGCAGCGTGACGTAGCCCGAAAACACACCATCCATGCGTGCAACCAGCACCATACGCTCATTTTTTGTTTGTTGATCCAGATAATTCCAGTACTGGGATGCCGGTTTGTTCCAGCCGAGTGCGGCAAACGCAGCCGCAATTTCCGGAATGTCGGTATCGGTTAAACGGGTTACTGAAATCATGCCCGATTCTACCAACTGCGTTTGCTCGCACTCGCTTTACGCTCATCGACCCGCCCAAGCGATACAATGCCACCGGCATGACTAGCGGCAAGATACTTCTTTCGCTCCCCATCGGCGACAAGGTGGGACTCGCATTTTCTGGTGGTCTGGACACATCCGCGGCAATCGCGTGGATGCGTCACAAAGGCGCAATCCCGTTTGCTTACACGGCAAACCTCGGCCAACCGGATGAAAAAGACTACGACGACATCACGCGTCGGGCAATGGAATACGGAGCCGAGCAAGCGCGTCTTGTCGACTGCCGTGAACCTCTGGTTGCAGAAGGTCTTGCAGCACTGATTTGTGGAGCATTCCATATCGAATCAGGGGGCAAGAAGTACTACAACACGACGCCGATTGGCCGCGCGGTTACCGGTACGGTTCTGGTCCAAGCAATGCGCGCAGATGGCGTTGAAGTATGGGGAGATGGCTCCACTTACAAAGGCAACGATATCGAGCGCTTTTATCGCTACGGACTCATGGCCAATCCTTCCCTTCGCATTTACAAGCCTTGGCTGGATGAGACATTTGTCAATGAGCTCGGTGGTCGTAAGGAAATGTCTGAATGGCTGACATCCCATGGCTATCCTTACCGCGACAGCGCTGACAAAGCCTATTCGACTGACTCAAACATTTGGGGTGCGACGCACGAAGCAAAAGACCTGGAATTTCTCCAGAATGGCTTGAACATTGTTGAGCCGATCATGGGTGTGAAGTTCTGGGATGCATCCGTAGATGTCCCTGCTGAGACAGTGACCATCACGTTTGTGGAAGGTTTCCCGACGGAAATCAATGGCAAGACATTTGGAAGCGCTGTAGATCTGGTGGAAGAGGCAAACCGCATCGGTGGCCGCCACGGTATCGGGACGTGTGACCAGATCGAGAACCGTATTATCGAGGCGAAGAGCCGTGGTATCTACGAAGCTCCGGGCATGGCATTACTCCACGCAGCCTATGAGCGCCTCGTCGCAGCCATTCACAATGAGTCCACGATTGACAACTACCGAACCCTTGGACGAAAGCTTGGACGTCTGTTGTATGAAGGGCGCTGGTTTGACCCGCAGGCCCTGATGCTCCGTGACACCATCACCAAGTGGATTGGTCGTGCTGTGACCGGAACAGTTGTTCTTGAGCTTCGCCGCGGTGATGACTACTCCATTCTGGATACAACCGGCCCTCAGCTGACGTATCAGCCAGAGCGCCTCAGTATGGAAAAGGTTGAGGATGCACCATTTAGCCCGCTGGACCGTATCGGTCAGCTGCAAATGCGAAACCTTGACATCGCCGATTCACGGCAAAAGTTAGCCGTTTATTCCCAACTGGGGGCTCTGCCAGCTGATGGCATCCGGGCACTGCTCGGAGATCAGGAAAGTGGACAGTTATGAGTGCAAATAAGTCAGCTGGATCATCTCCAGAAGTAAGAGTCGGCCTGCGTGTGGAAGACGAAACGCTTACCTTCTTTGGAACCGAGGAAGTCAACTTTAAGATTGCGCAAGGCTGGATCGTAGTTGCTGTTAATCCAGGGGATGCCTATGTCGACCAATATGAAGAGGGCGGCGAGGTCTACGAGACGCTGGCTGGAGCTGACTTGGTCGTTGTGCTAAAGGCACCTACGCATCTAAACGGAGCTGCAATCTGATGGCACTCTGGGGCGGAAGGTTCGATACTCCTACAGATGCACTTGTCTGGCAGTTCAATCAATCGCTGCCATTTGACCGCAAGATGTGGCGCGAAGATATCACCGGTTCAATTGCGCATGCGAGGATGCTCGGTGCACAGGGAATCATTCCTGTCGCAGATTCTGATGCGCTGGTTGCTGGCCTCGTTGCCCTACGAGATGACATCGATGCTGGTAAGGCTGAACTTCCAGCGGATGCAGAAGATATCCACTCTGCGGTTGAACAGCTCTTGCGTGAGCGCCTTGGGCCGGCCGTGGCTGGAAAACTCCATACGGGACGTAGCCGTAACGACCAAGTCGCCACCGATATTCGCCTGTGGCTTCGTGGTCGCTGCGACACACTGAAACTGGCACTGCATGGACTTCGGAAGCAGCTGGTTGAGCTCGCAGATGCCAACCCGGATGCTATCCTTCCTGGACGTACCCACCATCAGCACGCACAGCCCGTCTATCTGGCACATCACCTGTTGGCATACTTCTGGATGCTTGGGCGTGATGAATCGCGCATTGTGGATGCTCGGACCAGGATGAATCTACTTCCTCTTGGCGCAGGTGCCCTTGCCGGGACACCTTATCCGTTGAATCGTCACATGGTTGCAGCGGAGCTCGGCTTCGATGGGGTTATCGAAAATTCACTGGATGCCGTTGGAGACCGTGACTTTGCGATCGAAGTCACCGCTGCCTGCAGCATCACTATGATGCACTTATCACGGTTTGCAGAAGAGATCGTGCTTTGGATGTCACCTGAGTTTGGCTTTATTGAGCTCTCGGATGCCGTAACAACAGGTTCGAGTATCATGCCTCAAAAGAAGAACCCTGATGTTGCTGAATTGATTCGTGGAAAGAGTGGACGGGTTTATGGAGACCTTGTTACACTCCTCACTCTCATGAAGGGACTCGTCCTTGCTTACAACAAAGACCTTCAGGAAGATAAAGAGCCGCTCTTCGATGCTGTTGAGACGACAGAGCTCTGTGTCACTCTAATGCAGCGAATGCTCTCCGATGCAAAATTTAAGAAAGAACGGATGCTTGCATCCATGCATGGAGATTTTTCGACTGCTACGGATTTGGCCGATGCTCTTGCCGTTGATGGTGTCCCATTCCGAGAAGCGCATGAGATTGTTGGCCGGGTCGTCCGTGGAAGTATCACCGCAGGAGTGGGCCTGGAAGCTCTGACATTGGCTGATTTACATATGTATGATGTCCGCTTTACCGAGCGTGCCCTCGATGCGATTACGCCAACGGCAAGTGCAAATGCGCGTACGTCTTATGGCGGAACCGCACGCACAAGCATTGATCATCAGCTCGTCCAAGCACGCATTACATTGGGGATCTGAGCGGGAACAGTAATGCAGTTTACGTACGTAAACATCCACAGTGCTACAAAAACCTGCTACCCGTGGTAGCATCGTCAGTTGGGATATCTAGTATGCAGAACATAAAAGTCCGCTGGTGGAACTCATTCAATATTCTTGGCATCCTGATGATGGTGCTTGGGATTTGTGGATTTGTATTCAAAGGCAAGTTTGTGTTCGATCCGGGCAGGCCAGCGCTAGGCTATGAGTCAGCGCTGTATGTGCTTACCGGAGGCTTGATGTTCATCAATGCGTGGTTGACACCAACACCGGTGCTTCCAGACAAAGCAAAAGTGCAGAGTAAAGCAGTCGTTCCGACTCAGGATTCTGCTGAAGGAAAGAATGGATAATGGCTAAGGAAGTCTCTATCGAAGAGGGCGTCGTAAAGGTCGTCCGCTGCTCAGTCACCAATGAACCGATGCAGAATGTCCCGGGTTGGTATTCGGAGGTCAAAGTCCGTTTTGTATCAGACAAGGGCCGAAAGACCACGGATGTCCATGCTGATGTCTTGCCTCCAGATGAGCCTGTCGTCAAGCCTGTGGATGAAGAAGAAGGCGATATCAGTCTGGATGAGCTTCAGGATGAAGAAGAAGCCGGCGAAGATGTTGATGGAGTCGAAGGCGAAGTTGATGTCGTGTCGCTCCTTGAAGATGACACTGACGAAGAATAAGTTGGTCGGTTAGTCCATAGAAAACACCGTGATGCATCGCATCACGGTGTTTTCTTTATTCTGCTACCGATGCATCTGGAAGCGATGAACCCGAAATCGATCTAAGTCGCCAGGTGCCTGGAAGAAACGGGATGTCAGGTGTTGGGCGTTCGAGGCGGAACACCATTGATGTCTCTGGAGAGGACCAGACGCCTTCCTGGGTACGTGTGTCGCGGGCTTGAATGTTTGCTGTTACCGTATATTCGTTGGCACCTGACGCTGTGATACTTACGGGTTGCAGGGTTGCTTGTATTCCTTGACGTTTCCATCGCATAAGCGCAAGCTGAAGCCGAGGTTTCGTCCAACCACCCGCAACAAAGTCTGGTGAAATTGTATTCAAAAGATCCCTGTTATCAGCTTGGTTAAACGCGCGAACCAGAGAAACCGCCTGCTGTTCGACAAGTGTCTTCGGGGGAGGAGGGGGCTTGCGTGTCGCAACCACGACACCGAGCAGCAAAAGTCCTATACCTGCGGCTAGGTAGATTGGCTTTCGACGCCAATGCATGGGGTTAGTACCCCCGCGCGACGTAGCCGCCGAGGAAGCCGGCATACCCCATTGAAAGGGCACTGATGAGCAGGATGAGCGTAGTGAGCCAGCGTGGTGGCTGTTTTACGATGAATTGCAGCTGTGCAAGCATGATAAGGAGAATACTGCCGACCAGAGCACTATTCCGGTGCCCAACAAGGCGGCCGGCAGTCCACGGTTCGATACCAAACCAACCATTCATGGCGGCAAGCCCGCTACACACTGCAGGGATACTGATTAACGCACCAGCAATGACGCAAAGTCGGATGAAGCTTTCGCGATGTTCTGCCAGGAACTTAGTAGGGGCGATGCGTGCGACAAGTGCCGCGACTGCCATCGCTAGAGGGAAATGGACCGATGCTCCATGTATATGCTGCCAAACTTTGAGAGGATCTTCTTCCATCTGTGTTCCCGTATGTTCCAGACTGCGTGACGTATCAAATATTATCGGACATCGCGCTTGCGGACATTAGAATATCCGCTTCACCAAACGAACGATTGTCCGACCAGGCTGCGTGATGTACTCGACCCTGTCGGTTAAAGCATGCATCAAGGCCCGTCCACGGCCGCCTTCGGCATCCGTTTCAGGCATCGTAGCCGCAGTTGCAGGGATATACTCTCCGGCGCTGTCCACATCGATAACAATGTCGCGTCCGCTTCTCCGCGCCCGAACGTGAATCCGACAATCTTGTTCGCCATGCTCAACTGCATTGGCACATGCTTCACCGACAGCCAAACACAAGTCATCTCCAGCATCCGGGGAGAGACCCTCTTCTTTCGCCAGAATACGCATTGCTCGTCGCACCGCGCTGACGTGTTCGCTACGTCCTGACAATTCGATAGTAAACAGATTGATGTCCGCCATAGTGAAAGATGCTCCTGAGACATCAGCGACATTATAGAACGTAACGGCGGGAATTCCTTGCTTTGTGTGGTGCCACGCGATAGGATTCTTGCGCGTTCCCGGATGGTGCAGCGGCAGCACGTCAGGTTCTGGCCCTGAAAACCGAGGTTCGAATCCTTGTCCGGGAAGTAGCCCTTAGCTCACGCTGAGGGCTTTTTCGTTACTTGGCGTTCAGCAGTTCCCTTGTCTTTTCAAGACCTGTGCGGATAACCAACTCAACCGGAAGCTGGTCATACTCCGGATTGAACAACTCAAGACTGATATAGCCATTCCAGCCAGACTTTCTCAGCTGACGGATGATCTGTCCTCCCGCTGCGATGCCATTCGTTGGATAAACCCTATCCTTATCGGCAATGACAGCAGGCGGCATATCAGGGTAATCGTTTACGTGGAAGACACCCAGTTCCGATGCTTGAACATCCGAAAGTCCCCGCAAGTCTGACTCGCCTTTGTAAAGGTGGTAGATGTCGAGGAGCATAGTTGATCCTGCGGCACCTGCCATTCGGTAAACCTGCTTCACAGTGTCTAGGCGCTTAAGGTTTGTGGAAAACCCCCAGAGTTCGAGCTCGGGTTCGATACCTTCCTCCCGGCCTATTGCGGCAAGCGCCGAAAAACGCTCCGCAATGACATCGTTTGGAATAACACGGCTCTCTGGCGTATGCGCGCCAATACTTGCCGCTGCAATACGCTTGCCGCCAGCTCGCCGGACGAGGCGCATACAGCGTCGCGCATCTTCAAGGCCTGCTGCTCGCTGTGCTGTATCATCGACGATCCACTGTGAGAATCCGATGGCGCTCGGCATTTCGAGACCAAGGTCACGCAGCTGTTGCGCAAGTTGTTCAAGGCCGCCAGGCTGCTTATCGACGGCTTCGAGTTCTGAAATCCATGGCTCAATGCCTTGCCAACCAGCTCGCGCGACCAGAGATGCCAAAACGGGCAGGGATAAGCCCCGCCCGCGAATGGTAGAAGTGTTTATACAAACCTTCATTGAGATTAGACGGTCCATCCCCCGCGCTTTTTGCGGTCAATCATGCCGTTTGCCTCAGCGTCATCCTTGAAGACTTCCTTCTTTGGATCCCAGTTGAGCTCACGGCCTCCGAGACGCAGGGAAAGATTACCCAAGTGACAGACGGATGCTGAACGATGGCCAACCTCCACATTACAAATCGGTTGCTTACGTGAACGGATTCCATCCACAAAGTTTTGTGCATGATTATCCGAAACATACAAACGCTCTGCTGTCTTTGGTAGGGGATCAGTCAGTAGCTTGGCATCACTTGCCGCGATGCGTCCACGGGATACAAAGATCCAACGGCCATCTTCGCCTTCGAATGTGACTCCATTTTCGCCCTTGTCTGTTGCGAGGAGCTCAACCCCACTTGCATAGGTGTAGGTCACTTCGTATTCGAGGAACGCCTCAAACGAGCGCTTCTCTGCATCAGCTGGTTGGGCGTTGCCCGTCGACTTGATCTTGACTGGACCGGACTTGTCCATACCGAGGCCCCATTGGGAAATGTCAAGGTGATGAGCACCCCAGTCAGTCATCATTCCGCCAGAGTAATCAAACCAGTGGCGGAAGGAACCGTGTGTACGCTCCTTGATGTAAGGGGTTTCAGGCGCTGGGCCAAGCCACATGTCAAAGAGGAAATCATCCGGAGCTTCTGTTACTTGGAAGTTCGTACCACGGCTACCACCTGGTAGGTGCGCAGTAACTTTCTTGACCTGGCCAATGCGACCATTACGGACCAGCTCACACGCGAGGCGGAAGCGGGCATCGGAGCGTTGTTGGGATCCTGTCTGCCAAACGGTTCCATTATCCTTCGCAAGCTTGACCAGCTGTTGACCTTCACCAATGGTGAGCGTCATCGGCTTTTCGCAATAGACATCCTTGCCCTTGCGGATAGCCATACCGGCAATCACTGCATGCCAGTGGTCAGGCGTACCGATAACCACCGCATCGATGTCGGTTCGGTCAAGCAGGTAGCGGAAGTCAACGTACTTTTTGGAGCCTTCGAAGACTTCGGATGCTTCTTGAAGGTGCTTAAGATCGACATCACAGACCGCAACACACTCAACACCGGGACGGCTTGCAATGTTACGTGCATCTCCCAAACCTTGGCGGAAGCCACCTTTGCTACCGCCAGCACCTATCAAGCCAATACGAATCTTGTCATTCGCTGCTATTCGCCGCGGCCGTGCTGCCTGCGCTTCGGCTTCAGCTGCCTCTGCACGTGCTGAAAACCAGTCCGGTAGGGTAGTGAGCGCAAAACCAGTGGCTGCGCTCGTCAAAAAAGATCGTCGTTCCATACACTGGTATTTCTCCTTAGCAGTGGTGCATTCCTGCGGAAATTAAAGAGAGAAAAATGGCATTGCTATATTGATGGCGAACTGGTTGCCACGTGTTCTGTACCGAAACTCAGGGCGGATGACACGCCCCGGTGCCGCGATGACAAACTCTGTGTCAAAAAAATGGTTTTGCGTCAGATCCAGACGGGAACCGAGGGCTATTTGCCATCCCGAAATGGGGGATGTAAATCGCAGCTGCAGCTCGGATGGAGCTTCCACAAAATCGGAGTAATAGGTTGCAATTCCGTGGATATCCCGTATTGCTACCGCGGCGGAAAGACGCTTGCCAGGACGCACCGGAAACAACTCGGCTGAAAGTTGTGTAAACGAGTATGAATTCGTTGCGTTGACACGCACCGTTTGCACCTCCACAGGTATTCGCTGATTTATCAGTGAAATGTTTGAACGCAGTCGAAGGGATGATTTACTTCGGTACGATGCCACTGTTGTCGATAAATCGGTCTCAAGACGATTGCCAGATTCGAAATGCGCTTCCATCGCAGACTGTCCAAAGACCCACGATGAACTAACTGCGACCAGAGGTTTATTGTCGACAAGTATAGTCCGATAGCGCCGGACGACTTCCTGACGATCAGCGACCGTAAGCGAAATTGCCGACGTTCCTGATGTGCCGATGGCCGTCCCAAGCACGGATGGTAACTTCAGGCGTGGGCTGACATCTCGATTTATGGCTTGAGGCTCTGCAAGCAGGGATGCCGCGTCCCCTAGAGGGAGGCCCTCAGTTTCGCTTTTTGACCCAGATACCTGCCGCCGGCGCTGATTGGCAACTTCATAGGATAGGGCTGCAGATGCCGCATCGCCTCGCTTGGCGGTCTGCTCAAACACCACCGCTGCCCCCACACCGGGCGCTGGCTGTGCCGCATATGCAAGCGTTGCGACAGGCCCTGAAATACGGGATTGACGAATGGACAACGGAAGCTGGAAGCGAGTGGCTCGACTTGCAGATGCCGTGCTACCGGTCATAAAGCGGACGTTGGGCACGGTGAGAATGTGTGTCTTGTAGAGGCTCAAGCCGAGGTTGCGGATGTTCCATTGACCCGTTGATGCCCGATACGACATCTCAGATGCCGATATGTAAAGTGTACGATTCTCTCCGGGAACATTGTCAACAATGGATGCACCAGACAATGAAATCCCTTTCGGGCCCCGTATCAGCGATGCGGTGTCTATACGAAAGACATCATGCCGGATGGAAACATCCGTGCCGCTTAGCTCTTGCGTCCCGGTATCAAAGGAAAACGACTTGCCACTTAGCTGGTCCTGGCCACGCTCAGCACGAAAGCCTCCATTCACCAGAATTCTCGATGGCTTCGTAATCGATGGGCTGACAAAAATATTGTCAGCTGTGATTCTAAGAGCTCCCCAGCGAATGCTCGCCACTTGTAAACGCGCGACAGAATCTGTGGTTGACATGCTGGACCACGTTGCACGCAGCGGAGGCAGTATCGGAGTGGGTGGGACTACCACTGGCATGCAGCAAGCTCCGTCACCAAGTTACGGTTCCGCACGAAGACTTCCTGACGTGTGGTCGTAATCAACGCACCACTGTCATCCAATAACTCTACAACCACAGAATGCAAACCATCCGGGAGGGATGTCGTATCCCACTTCTTAGAAAATGGTTTTACATTCATCACAAACAGCAGATCCGCGATCCGAATCTTTATCGATGCGATGCGGCCCGGATCCGTTGGTGAAATACGAAGAGTATGCATTCCACTGACGATGGGTACTTTACGCTCCTTTGCATCCGCAAGGGATACCTTTTCGTATTGAACTGCTGCTGCCTGAATGGACAGCCCTTTTGATATACCGGTCGATGGCCGGATTCGGAAAGCGATTACCTGACCTTTGGGATGCGGATGGACAAATGTGTCTGCACGATGACCAACCACAGATGGAAATCTTTCCCAATCTCCATTTTCACGTTGAACATCCGCGATATGAGATTTACCCGCAAATCCAAATCCCTCAAGAGTGCCCGGATTCAATTCAGCCTTGATCACAAGAGACGAAGGTAGGGATTCCATGATGGTCGTAATCTCAATGCCACCCCGACGTTCTGCGAACCGGCTTGGAGGCAGCCCGGAATCTGGAGACGACGAAATAAGCAACGATTTTGTGGATATTCCCGCCAGATTTCCTGCACCAATGCCTTCTGTGCCATCGATTCGCCCAGTACCGGATGCACTACGAACGACCTTCCCGAGGACTTTGTCCGGTTTTCCATCCTGACGGAGGGTTATGTTGCCATCCGGGATGTTCTCAAATACGATTTCTCTGTCATCAACAGCGGGTGTAGTTAGCCCGATACAAAGGGCAATTAACTTGTCGCCCAAACTACTTTGAAAATCGATGACCTCGGCTGGCATACCGATACGCAGCAGCCCGGATGTCACTATCCCAAGTCCCGCTGGCTCACTTGTCAGAATCGTTGGCAAGTCATCGTCATCGCGAAAAGCCTGCGACGCGATACGAAATGTAGCGCCACCGGGCATCTCGGACGACAAGATAATGTTCGTTTTTGTCATTGAGGCAATGGTGAAGCGAAGGCCGGGCCGCAAGCGAACGGTGTTCCGTGCTGATGTCACGGCGGCAAGTGGGATGGACATCTCGGGAGCCCTCGGATGCGCGGTGAGCTGCGAACCAGCCCGCATTGGGACAATGAGGTGTGCGTTACGGTCGGGTAGACAATAGCGGTGTTTCACAATTACCTAGTGTAGCGTGTTGCATCGTTTACCGATGGCCCTGCAGATAACCTACAATGCGCCTATCGTGAAAAAAGTTGTTTTCTTGGTGCTACTCTTGCTGCAGCTGATTAATCCGGCGCTTGCCGATCAGGCGTATGGGCGTTTTGGTCGGTTTCATGAAGATGGACTGCTTACAACCAATGTCCATCCGAGGGGCTTTACGCTCCTCGGGACCAACCCTGAGCTAAATGTCCGCTGGGGAGACCCGAAAGCTCCACTTTCCGCTGTCGTTCGGTCCATAAATCCAACTGAGAAAATTCTAGCCATTGAAGGTGGGGGAGCAGGCGCTCCAAGCATCATCCGCTACACATTGGTTTATCCGGGATTCGCTGCCACTTTTGGAAAACAATTGGTTCTTCGGTTCTCAAACCGCGCCGGAAAGTCTGCCCGCGTCGGGCTGGACCCAACGCGTCTAAAGCAGGGCTGGTTGCTTATCATTCCCGGTGATCGCTATCCAGCCGTTCCACTATTGATCAAAGTACCGCGAAGTGCGGGGACCAAGGCTTGGTTCACGGGGGATGGTCTTACCGTTGAGTCACCGATGCCGCTGGGCGAGGTTATTTTTACGACTCCGACAGGGCTTCGTCCTGTTGCAACATTGAATGCTGCATGGAAGGCGGTTTCTGATTGGGGGGATGCACCGATTCCGGTACTTCAGGCCATTTCCAATGAAAAGTCGGAAACGGAGATTGTGACTACACAGACATGGAACACACCGTATGCCCCAATCTCGCCACTGCTTGCGTTAGCAATGCTTGATGGGTTTCCATCCCGCGTAAATGGTCCTCTGGTACGAACGGAGATACGCACCCGATACGGGCCCTACTCCTATGTCGCGGCTAAAACAGCACGGATTAGTCTTCCTATTCCATCTCCAAGTGTGCCAGTCCTGTACGGAGAGGGAATGGCGATTCCACCTGGGCGATTGGTTTCTTCACCGCCCGCAACTTCACCTGCGGTCAGTCTATGGAGCCTCTATAAGTGGCTACAGGCCGCTGAGCGCTTGCCAATGTCCGTTCGGACAAATCTGATTCGAACCTATCGGGTACGACGTGGGAAGGTTGCGATGCTGGATACAACCGAGCCGATCACCGGAGTGCACCTACAGCTGCCGCGAAGCGGTTTGGAGAAGCAAAAACGCGATCTGGATGATGTTGTCGCGCTGGCACGCGTTGTGTTGGTTGACAATGCATTTATTACTCATATTGGTGATGCGACAAATGAAGCAAACCTTCAGGTGTCCATTAAAGCGTTGGTCGAGGCGGTACAGGTTCGCACAGACTGGCTTTGGGGATGTGTTAGCCGCGCGGATGATGGCTTTCAGTCGTTGAATACCCGTGAAGCAGGCGATGTCGCTGCTGCTCTCTCGATTGCATTACAAAACCAGTCATCTGGGTTGACTCCTGGTGAAGTTGAAGATGCAGCGGTAGCGTTTATGTCTCACTGTTGGTCGGCCCACTGTAGGGATTCATTGGCAAAATTTGCGGTGCAGACATCAATGTTGTCACCAAATTTGCTACCTGAGCGATTAGATGAAAATGAAACGTTTGAGACCGCATCTGGTGGTAGAGCGATAACTTCTAGCAATCCGCCTGCTCCGCTCGCGTCAGATTCAGCATCAGATATGTTGCTGGATGCCTACGTATCAAACAGTGGGCAACCTGCCACAAGTCGGCTACGTGCTGGCGCTGACATTGGTCTGTTGAACCCCGATGGCCTGCGCCTGACAAGCGTTGTGGATGCATCCCTCAATTTGGTTACGATTGACCTTTCGAGCGGTTCCAATCGCCTGCGCGTGCTAAAACTTGTTACATCTGAGCGCTGGAAGAATGCCATAGTTTCGATAAACGACAGCTCGGTTTTTACGATGCAGGTCGGTGATGAGCTGCATATTCTCATCCCACCCTTTGTTGGCAGGGTTCAGTTACAGCTCCAAGCACAACATATAGCGATTAGCAGTTACGTTTTCACAAGCCCGTTGTTCGGTATGATGAATAGGCAAAACGACATGTCCGTATTTGGTCCGGGATCAAGCCGCTAACCCAAGATATGTCTGTTATAGGAGATGAGCATGGCAGTGTTTTCGTTGTTTACATCTGAATCCGTCGGTGAGGGGCATCCTGATAAGGTTGCAGATGCGGTTAGTGATGCCGTTCTTGACCATTGTCTTACAGCGGACCCAATGAGTCGGGTAGCCTGCGAAACATTGGTCACAACAAACCTCTGTGTTGTTGCGGGTGAAGTTACAACGGGAGCCGAGTTGAACTCGGATGTGATCGATCGCATCGCACGCGCTGTGATAACTGACATCGGCTACGATGACAAGGCCTTAATGTTCTCCGCAGCCGATGTGGAAGTGCGCAACTATGTGCACGCCCAGAGTGCTCACATTGCGATGGGTGTCGACACCGGCGGAGCCGGCGATCAGGGCATGATGTTTGGTTATGCATGTGATGAGACACCTGAGCTCATGCCGCTGCCAATCGCTATTGCACACCGGCTGACCCGACGCCAAGCTGAAGTCCGCCGTGCACATCCGGGACTTGGGTTCCGCCCCGATGCAAAGAGTCAGGTCACGATGGCCTACGATTCCGTTGGCCGCCCACATCACATCGACACACTTGTGTTCTCAACGCAACATGATGAGAACTTGACCCTCGAAGATGTCAAGTCCATTGTTGAAGAGCACCTCTTCGCTCCTGTGCTTGCTGAAGTTGGAGAGCTGGTTACTGGCGACATCATCCGCCATATCAACCCGACTGGCCTCTTCGTAATTGGCGGCCCGCACGGAGACACTGGCCTCACCGGACGCAAGATCATTGTCGACACCTATGGTGGCTATGCGCGTCATGGCGGCGGTGCATTCTCTGGCAAAGATCCAACAAAGGTTGACCGTTCCGCGGCTTACGCTGCGCGCTATCTGGCAAAGAATGTCGTAAAGGCTGGTCTTGCAACACGGTGTGAAATTCAGCTGGCATATGCCATTGGTGTAGCACAGCCGGTTTCAGTGCGTGTAGACACCTGGGGCACGGCAGCGAAGGGATTGACCGATTTGGATATCGCTGCAAAGCTTAATGCAACAGTCGATTTGACCCCGGCTGGCATCATCAAGATGCTTGACCTCAGAAGGCCGATATACCGTGATACGGCACGCAATGGCCACTTCGGTCATGCCGCATTCCCATGGGAAAACACAGACCTCGCGGAGAAACTCGCATAATGAATACGCAGATAATGCAGGCCATCGCCGGCTTGTATGGTTTGGTTGTGATTGGTGGCGGTGCTTCAGCCGTCGCCAAGTCCAAAATCTCACTGTACGCAGGCGTGGGCACAGGGGTCTTTGCCATTGCCGGAGCATTGGTGATGGCTAAGAATCCAAAGCTTGGATTGGCATTGATTCTGATTGGAGCCATTGCACCGCTGCCGAGGATGCTTCCTGGATTTATCAAGACACAGGCAATCTGGCCTGCCGGCGTTGTTTCCTTGTGTGCAATCGCGGTGATAGTAAGCGCGGTTCTCACGTTTAACCAACTAAAACCTCAGCCATGATGCAAAGTGGGCAACCTATTCGTATTGCATTGGTCGCCCATAATGGTCGGAAGGACCAGATGGTCCAGTTCGCGGGGCGGCACCTAAACGTGCTGTCCCGTTTTCAAATTGTAGCAACAAGCACGACCGGCGGTATCCTGGAAGAACAGCTCGGACTTACCGTCCATCGGTGTCTGTCTGGGCCGCTCGGTGGCGATTTGCAGATTGGTGCTATGGTAGCCGAGGGCTCCATTGCAGCTGTCATCTTTCTCCGGGATCCCCTAACTGCTCATCCTCATGAACCGGATATTTTGGCATTAATGAAAGTATGCGATGTCCATAACGTCCCGCTGGCGACAAATCTCGCATCTGCGGAGCTCTTATTGTCTGCACTCGGTGGCAGCGACCGGTAGGAACTTCATATGGCGGCTGTGCCACTTACGTCTACCGCAATGAATGCTAGTTTTTCTTGTTGACGCCAGAAACGTTCGCATGTGAAAGCGCTTCAGCATTCTGCGGTTTCGCGTGGCGAGTTACCGCTGCGCTTGTGGGCCAAATAAACATCAAGTAATAGACGGCAATATTTAGACAAAACAATATTCCAGCCAGTCCCCACAGGTTTGGCTTTTTCTTACGGTTTACCGTTGCTGTCTGCTGCTGCATCGTGGCAATAATGTACCACTGTTACCGATGTAGTCAACTGTGCCGCAACGTCGGCTGTTACGAAGGAGAACTCACATGAGCGATAATCCATTGCAATCGTTGGATGAATGGGAAGACGACTTGAAGGCGCGCTATCCAGTCGCTGGTGAGAGTATGTTCACCGATCAGGATAAGGCAAAGGACGCTTTCCGGAATTACACGGCAGAAGTCCGGCCAAGCGTAAAAGAGTTTTATAGGGTTAACCACATCGGCCAAACGCTAGACTTCGTTAAGGCAAAGAAATCTGAATATCTTGGTCTGAACCGTATGGAAATGGGCATCTGGGAAGCCATGGAGTATCTCAACCAGCTGGTTGATGATTCTGACCCTGACACCGATCTTTCACAGATTCAGCACCTCTTGCAGACGTCTGAACGGATTCGTGAAGAAGGGCATCCGCGCTGGTTTATCCTGACGGGACTGATCCATGATCTTGGCAAAATCCTATGCTTATGGGGTGAGCCGCAATGGGCAGTTGTTGGAGATACCTTTGCCGTTGGCTGCAAACATAGCGAGCGTGTGGTGTTTAGTGAGTTTCTTGCACTAAATGCAGATCATGATGACCCTGTTTTCGCAACAGAGCTCGGTATCTACGAGCGAGGCTGTGGTTTTGAAAACGTACATCTGTCATGGGGCCACGATGAGTACATCTACCATGTCACTAAGGATTATCTGCCGCAGGAAAGCTTGGCGATGCTTCGCTATCACTCGTTTTATCCATGGCATCGTGAAGGTGCTTACAGACAATTCGAGAATGACCACGACCGTACAATGCTTCCGTGGGTGTTGAAATTTAATGAGTTTGACCTCTATTCGAAGTCGGACACAAAACCCGACGTCAAAGCGCTCAAGCCATACTACGAGGAGCTGATCGCTGAGTTTTTCCCTGCGAAAATCCGCTGGTAAGCTTTAGGACAGGTCACGGTTTGCACCGCAATTCGTAGGGAATTGTCGATTGAATCTACTGTTGTAAGTCGGACACAAAACCCGATGTCGCTGCGCTACGGCTTTACGATGAAGAGCTGATTGCAGCGTTTTTCCCTGCGAAAATCCGCTGGTAAGCCCAATGTAAGGTCAGGTCAGGCGCGGTACTGAGATTCAGGCGAATCAACGTCGAGGTCTGCTGCTGCAAGTCGGACACAAAACCCGATGTCGAAGCGCTCAAGCCGTACTACGAGGAGCTGATTGCTGAGTTGTTCCCTGCTAAAATCCGCTGGTAAGCCCAATGTAAGTTCTGGGGAAAATCGAGGTTAATGTCCGATGTAGTACGTCGGACACAAAACCTGATCTCGATGCGCTGCGGCCTTACGATGAGGAGCTGATTGCAGCGTTTTTCCCTGCTGAGTTACGTTGGTATAACCTCGTTCTTTATCCTGTGGATACTTTGGTGAGACCAGCGTGCATGGTAGACTTTTCGCGGGCGACGCCTCCTTCGGCATCGCTACTCATAGTCAGGACGTTCACTTTATGCTCGCAGACCATTTTCGCGACATCGAAGCCCTAAGCAATCGTCTTGATGAACTCGGGAGGCATCTTTGACCTTCCGAAGCGTCGTCAAGAACTAGCAGCTCTCGAGCAACAATCATCAGAGCCAACGCTCTGGGATGACCCTACTGCAGCGCAAAAACTTATGCAGCGCCTCTCAGGCGCTAAAGCAGATCTCGAACCATTCAATATTCTCCGTTCCAGTGTAGACGATGTCCAAGTCCTGTATGAGCTTGCGCAGGAGGATGACAACCCTGACAGCTACGAGACGGAAGTGGTCAGGGCCATTCAGGATATCGGAGCTGGACTCGACTCACTCGAAGTGAAGACATTGCTTGCGGGCACCTATGATTCTGTGGATGCCATCCTCGAAGTCAAGCCGGGTGCTGGTGGCACCGAAGCCTGTGACTGGGCCGCAATGCTCCTGCGGATGTATGTTCGTTGGGCAGAAGATAATGGATTTAAAGCCGAAATTCATGAAGAACTGCCAGGTGAAGTGGCTGGCCTTTCGTTCGCAACTGTCTTCATTTCCGGACGGAACGCATACGGCTTTCTGAAGTCCGAACATGGGGTTCATCGGCTTGTGCGTATTAGCCCATTCAATGCCAATGGCAAACGCCAAACCAGCTTTGCTGCGGTCGAAGTGATGCCCCAGGTTGAGTCAGACAACGATGTGGAAATCCGCGCTGAGGACATCCGGCTTGATACATACCGCGCCAGCGGCGCAGGTGGCCAGCACGTCAACAAAACAAGCTCAGCCGTACGCATCACCCACATTCCGACCGGGCTTGTTGTGCAATGTCAAAACGAACGCTCCCAGCTGCAAAACAAGGAACTTGCAATGCATATGCTCCGAGGCAAGCTTGCTGAAGTTAAAGCACGTCAGGAAGAAGCCAAGCTCGCGGCTATTCGTGGAACTCAACTCAACATCGAATGGGGTTCACAAATTCGCTCGTATGTATTCCAGCCCTATACATTGGTCAAGGATGTTCGAACAAAAGCGAGTGTTGGAGACGTCCAAAAGGTAATGGATGGTTACTTAGAGCCATTCATGACCGCCTATCTGCGCTATATTGCCGGAAAGGGCACCAGTGGGGATGATTCCAATGATGACATGGATGCGTAATCTGGCAAAACCAATGGAGCTTGCTATAAAGGAAGCTCCGGTCGCTGCAATCTTGGCCGACATTGTTTGGCATGAATCAAAATCTGATCTTGCCTTTATCCCTGCGGCAACATTTGCCGCCGCGGTAGGACCAGATACGCAAGCTGCATCCCCGCTACAGGATGATCCCATCGTCATCATCGAGTTGACAGGGATTCAAATTCAAAATGCACTGATAAGGTCCATTTCGTACATCCCCAAAACATTTGGTGGCTTACTCTCAACAGCCGGAATGACAACATCAGTTGCTATTAGCCCCGATGGCCGTGCAAAGGTAGTTTCCATTTTGGCCGCGGCAAAGCCGCTAGATGCTGCTAAGCGCTACCGAGTCGCATTGCCGAAGCCGCTGGCGGATGGCCAGCTCGGATATTTTCAGATTTGGGATAAGCAGACGCTGCGCATGGCGACAAATTTGACAATCATTGGATGTAGTCGAAAACAAACGGGAGCCACACCTGTCGTGGCATCCTACAAAATCATTGGGAAATAAGGAACCTACGATGCGAATAGAGTGGATGATTGCAGCCGTCGTGATCGCACCAGTTGGCTGTGGTGCAAAAACGGTTGCGGAAGCGCCGGCGCCTCCAGTGACATCGACCGGGCCATCGGATGCGGCACGTGCATATGCCGATCTGAAGAAACAAGTCGCCTTTGGACCACGAACACCTGGGTCGGCGGGAGCTACGGCATGTCGTGACTGGGCCATTGCCGAATTTTCTAAGGCTCTTGGGACCCCAGCGAAGCGACAGGACTTTTCGATGGTCGCACGGGGATCACGTATTGCTATGACCAACATCCTGGCTCATTACAACCCTACAGCGAAGCGGCAAATTATGTTGTGTGCACACTGGGACTCCAGACCAAGCGCCGACATGGAAATTGCATCTGATAAGAAACGAAAACCCATTCCAGGTGCCAACGATGGCGCAAGTGGAGTCGCTGCCCTCATTGAAGTGGCCCGTCAGCTCAAAGCAAGCGGTGTCAATGTTGGTGTGCAGTTCGTGCTCTTCGATGGTGAAGACTATGGACCTGGCATCCAGGATATGTTTCTTGGCGCTAAGTATTACGCCAAGAACCCTGTTCTCGGTAAACCCGAATATGCCATCCTGATTGACATGATTGGAGATAAAGACCTCCAAATCGGCCGTGAGCATAACAGTGACCGTGCCGCCAAGGACATTAATGACCGTGTCTTTGGTGCGGCTGCCAAGCTTGGAATTAAAGAGTTTATTGATGCCCCTGGCCACGAAATCATGGATGACCACCTTGAGCTGCAGCGTATTGGCTGGAAGGCGATTGATCTGATTGACTTCGATTATGCGGCGTGGCACACACTGGATGACACTTCGGAACAGTGCAGTGGAGAGTCGCTCAAAAAAGTCGCAGATGTACTTCTTGCTGTTTTGAAGAATCCGTAGGTGACCAACATTCATCCTGATGTTGAGCTCAGAGAGTTCACCATCATCATGCATCAATACGACAATGCTTGGTCAAAGCTTCCACTCCATGAACAAACACGCTTGTTGAGTCTCTACGGCGCGTGGGTAAATGGCCTCTAGGCCAGAGGGGTGTTTGTAACGGGCCGGCCCTGCGGCGGCGAATATCGCTTACTTGCGACGGATGCATCAGGGGAAGTAACACCCGTTGCGGTTCATCCTGAAGGCTTATCCGATGTCGTGACTGGATTTTTCGTTATCCGCGCCACGGACATGGACTCCGCCGTTGAAATCGCAAAAACATGTCCGGCGCACCTTCATGGCGAAACCATTGTCGTCCGTGAAGCAAATCATTCGTAAGGTTGCCTTACTATTCAGCTGTATTCGCTGAAGTAACAGCGGTAGCGACGGCACGAAACGGAGAGTCCTCTTACTTCGGCCAGCGCACTTCTGAAATCGTCCAGTCGCCCTTGCTGTAAAGCGAGAACACGCCTCCAAGGTCGCCACGCGTCAGCGAATCGACAATCTTAAGGCCAAGGTCATGATGCTTCTGCCAATCAAAATCCTCGGGCAATGCATCACCTGTATTGCGAACTTGTAACAACCAGTGCTCAGGTTCCTCGGTGATTCGGACCTGAATCTCACCCGTTTGCGTGATTTTGAATCCATGCTCAACGCTGTTTTGAACCATTTCGTTGATGATCAATGCTAGCGAATTGGCATGCTTGGAGTTCAGACGCAGGTCAGGGCCCTCGACGGACATATCGATGCGGTGCATTGGGGATGTCAAGCTTTGTTGGGTTGCTGTGACAATTGAATCGGCGATTTTCCGGATGGCAATGGTATCCAGATCATCGCGGCTCAGCAAGTCATGCACGGCAGCGACGGCCATCACCCGGTTGATACTTTCATCTAGGACTTCAGCAGATGACCTACCGGCAGAATGGTGTCGTTGTAAGCGCAGCAGGGATGCAATTTGTTGGAGGTTGTTTTTAACGCGGTGGTGCATTTCCTGAAGTAGCGCGCCCTTGACCATTAGGTTTGCATTGTGAATGGCGACTGCCACCTGATTTCCAAGTGTGCAAAGGACATCCAGCTCGGATGCTGAGAACTTGTGTGGTTTTTCGGTGTAGCAGGAGAGAACTCCTGTTACCTGCTCGCGAACCTTTAGGGGAATCATCGCAACGCTGGTCAAGCCCTCTTGTTTTGCCAGTGCGCTATGGACGTAGTCAGGTTCATCCTGAACGTTCAACACGGTATGCGGCTGTCCGGATGCGA
>Ga0114971_10000822_pt1 | contig 21081 bp, 18 predicted proteins | sample M_140625_MF_Meta_FD_87320 | JGI IMG/M metagenome (GOLD analysis project Ga0114971, IMG submission 87320) | Freshwater microbial communities from Lake Montjoie, Canada to study carbon cycling - M_140625_MF_MetaG | ecosystem: Environmental > Aquatic > Freshwater > Lake | place: Lake Montjoie...
CGTGGTGGCGCGGTGGGAAATTTTTATGCGGTAAAGGCTTCAACATGAGATCCCACCCTGCAGAGCAGGTAGAGGGCATCGCGCTGCGATGCCCCCGCCCGGCAGGGCGGAACGAACGGGAATAAACACGCGCCTTGCGACTCGATTTCCGTCACCTGATGCTGCGCTCGGCGCCGGGGACGCCGCAGCGCGGCGGTTCCTACCTGGGGCGTTGGGATGGCTAAGATCATTGAAGCGCGGCGCGTGGTGGCGCTGTGGGAATTTTTAATGTGGTAAAGGCTTCAACATGAGATCCCGCCATCCAGAGCAGGTAGAGGGTATCGCGCTGCGATGCCCCCGCCCGCCAGGAGCGGAATGAACGGGGATAAACACGCGCCTTGCGACTCGATTTCCTTCACCTGATGCTGCGCTTGGTAACCGGGACGGCGCTGCGCGCCATCCTTACCCCATTTCGGAGTTCGGCTTGAATCGCGTTTTTGCTTTTGAAACCGCGGCCCCGCTGGCAAAGTTTCCCCGTGGGAATTTCCCTGCAACAATTCGAGCAGATGAAAGGGCGCCTGAGCGGCCGGACTTCCCGCGCCCCCTCGCCGGATCCGGCCCCGGCCCGCAGGATAGCCCCGGCTCCGCAGGTGATTCTCGGGGTCGACCCCTCGCTCCGCGGCACCGGCTATGGAGTCATCCGACTCGCCAAACCCTTTCCAGAAACCCTGGCGCAGGGCACGATTTCCTGTCCAGCCACCTGGCCGCATTCGCGCTGCCTTGCCAAAATCCTTCAGACGCTTCGGGAGGTGTTAATCGACCACCGGCCCGAGGTGTGCGCGATCGAGGGTCTTTTCTTTGCGCAGAACCTCAAGACCGCTCTGATCATGGGGGAAGCCCGCGGCGCGGCCATGGCAGCCATCGCCGAGGCCGGCGTGGACATTTACGAAATCGCCCCGCGCCGGGTGAAGCTGGCCATCGTCGGGTACGGCGCGGCCCAGAAAATCGCCGTCGCCAAAATGGTCCAGCGCCTCCTGAACCTGCCCCAGCCGCCCGCGCCTGACGCAGCCGATGCCCTGGCCCTCGCCCTGGCGCATGCGCAGGAAAATCTGCGCCCGGGACTGACGCCGCTCAAAAAAATCTGATCCGCCATGAAAATCTCACGCCCCAAAAACCTGATCCGCCCCCCGTGCCCGGGAAGCGATGTGGCATGCAGGTTTATCCCTAAAATTTCATGATCACCTTTCTCCACGGTAAACTCATTGAAGCCCTGCCCACGCTAGTTGTCGTGGATGTGAACGGGGTCGGTTATGAGGCGCTCATCCCGCTGTCCTCGTTTGATAAGCTGCCGCAACTGGGCCACGAGGTGAAACTCCTGACCCAGCTCATCGTGCGCGAGGACGCGCATTTGCTGTACGGCTTTGCCAGCGCGGCGGAGCGGGATCTGTTCCGCCTGCTCATCCACAGCGTCAGCGGCATCGGCCCAAAAACAGCCCTGAATATCCTGAGCGGCATTTCCGTGGCTGCGTTTCGCGGCGCGGTCGCCAGCGGCGACGTAAAAACGCTCTCCCAGATCACCGGGGTCGGGAAAAAAACAGCGGAGCGCATCGTTGTTGAACTGCGCGACAAGGTCGGCGCGGTCGGCGCCTGGGAAGCCTCCAGCGCTAAGCACGGGCTACCGCCTGATGACCAGAAAATGAACGATGCCGTGCTGGCGCTCATGGCGCTGGGCTTCAAACAGAGCGAGGCGCATGATTCCGTCCGAGCCGCCCAGGCGATGCTGGGTGCGACTGCCACGGTCGAGCAACTGGTGCGGGCATGCCTGAAAAAAAACTGAAATGGAAGCGCCTCCGACAGGCCGCCTCCCCAGAGGCGTTTGCGCAGAAGTTGGGTGATTCATATTTAATCCTGTCATGGCACCTGCCGACTTTAAAAAAACGACATCTGCTCCTGCGCTCCCGCCTCGAAAAAACGGCGGGGTGGTGGTGGCGCATCGCAATAAGTGGTTTCTGCAGGCCGCGGCATGGCTGGTCTTCGCTTTGATCCGGACGGTATCGGCCACGCTGCGCTATCGATGGAGCGACCGGTCGGGATACATCCAAGAGCCGGCGCCCGGGGCCGCGATTTATTGCGTCTGGCACAACCGGCTCGCGCTGTGTATGCCGGCCTATTTTAACTATGTCAAAAAACACCGGCATTCGACGGGGCTGGCGGCGATGGTCAGCGCCAGCCGGGACGGCGGCTTTCTCACTGGCATCCTAGAACGCTTCCACGTCCAGCCGGTGCGGGGCTCCTCGAGCCGGCGCGGACCGCAGGCGCTGCTGGAGCTGACCACTTGGGCGGAGCGCGGCTACGACCTGGCGATCACGCCGGACGGACCGCGCGGGCCGCTCTATGTCGTGCAGGAGGGCGTCATGTCGCTGGCCCAGCTCACCGGGCTGCCCATCGTGCCGGTCTCGTATCATCTGGGCTGGAGAATCCGGGTGAAAAGCTGGGACCGTTTCCAAATTCCTCTGCCGTTCTCCCGTTGCGAAATGATCTACGAGAAGCCGATTTTCGTCCCGCGCGAAGCGACCGCTGCCGAGCGCGAGGTGCTGCGCCTGCAGCTGGAGGCGAGCCTGCGCCGCATCACGCCCGACTGAACATGATCGCCCGCGTCAGCCTTGAAATCGCCCTGCGGAAGGAATTTGACTACTCAATCCCGGCGGATCTCGCGGGGCAGATCGATGTGGGCAGCCGCGTGCAGGTGCCGTTCGGAGCCCGGAAAATTCTTGGCGTCGTCACCGCCGTCGCCGAGGAATCCGGACGCGCCGGCCTCAAGCCCATCCTCAAGGTCATCGGCACGCAGACGCTCGTTACGCCCAAGGTTTTGAAACTCGCGCGCTGGATGGGCGAATACTATTGCTGCGCGCCGGAGACGGCGCTGAAATCGGTTTTGCCTGAGGCCGTCCGGAAAGAGGACGCCGGCTGGCGCGAGCGCTTGTGGGTCCGCGCGCTGCCGCCCCCGGGCGCGCTGCCGGAATTGTCCAAGCGCCAGCGCGACGTCTGGACGGTCATTGAGGCGCGGCGCTCTCTGCCGCTGGCGGAATTGCTGGAGCTCACCCAATCCACTGCCGCCACCGTCCGCAAGCTAGAGGATCGCGGGCTGGTTACCATCAGCCCGGAGGTTTCCGAGCGCGATCCGTATGCCTTGGAAACCATCCTGGCGACCCAGCCGCTGGCCGTGAACCCCGCCCAGGCCGCTGCACTTGAAAAAATCAAGGCGGCCATGGGCAGCGCCCGTATTCCCCCGGGCGCCTCCGCTGTCCCGCCCGGAAACGGAGGCCCGGGAGCGCTCTCACCGGAAGGTGACGTGGCACTGGACGGGAGCCTGAATTCGCCTAAAAACACCACCTTTCTGTTGCATGGCGTTACCGGCTCGGGCAAGACGGAGATTTATCTTCAGGCCATTGCGCACGCCTTGGAACAGGGCAGGGGCGCCATCGTGCTCGTGCCGGAAATTGCGCTCACTCCCCAGACGGTGGAGCGGTTCAAGGCGCGGTTCAGTTCGGGCCAATGGCAGACCCTCGTCGCCGTGCTCCATTCGCACCTGAGCGCGGGCGAGCGGCACGACGAATGGCACAAGATCCGCCAGGGCCGCGCCCGCATCGTCATCGGCGCGCGCTCGGCCATCTTCGCCCCGGTCGAGCCGCTCGGCCTCATCATCGTGGACGAGGAGCATGAGCAGACCTACAAGCAGGAGGAGGCCCCTCGCTACCACGCGCGCGATGTGGCCATTATGCGCGGCCAGATGGAGAACGCCGTGGTTGTGCTCGGCTCGGCCACGCCGTCCCTGGAGAGCTATTACAATTGCAAGCGCGGCAAGTTCACCCTGCTGGAGCTGCCGGAGCGCGTAGATGACCAGAAGATGCCCTACGTCCGCGTCGTGGACATGCGGCAGGCGGCCTATAAGGAAAAGGGCCCGCCCCTGTTCTCCCCCCAGCTGAAGGAGGCCATCACCCAGCGGCTGGAGCGCGCCGAGCAGACTATCCTGTTCCTGAACCGGCGCGGCTACTCGACCTCTCTGCAATGCCCACAATGCGGCTACGTGGCGAACTGCCCCAACTGCAGCGTGTCGCTCACCTACCATCGTATTGACCAGCGGCTGGCGTGTCACATCTGCGGGCACAATGAGAAGGTCCCCGCCGTCTGTCCGGAACCGAAATGTAAAAACCCGGCCATCCGCTTCGCCGGCACTGGCACGCAAAAAGTAGAGGAAGTGCTGGCAAAACTGTTTCCCCGGGCGCGCGTCCACCGGATGGACGCCGACACCATGAAGCGGAAGGACGATTACCGCCGGGTGTTGGGCGATTTTCGCGCCGGGAAGATTGATATTCTGGTCGGCACGCAGATGATCGCCAAAGGACTCCATTTTCCGAACGTCACGCTGGTGGGGATTATTTACGCGGACTCCGCGCTCCATCAGCCGGACTTCCGCGCGGGCGAGCGGACCTTCCAGCTGCTCACCCAAGTCGCCGGGCGCGCCGGTCGGGGCGAGGTGGAGGGCGAGGTGTTTGTACAGGCATTCACCCCGTTTCATCCGGCCATCCAATTCGCGCGGCGCCATGATTTTGTGGGCTTTTACGATCAGGAGATTGAGTTCCGGGAGCAGTTGAAATACCCGCCCGCCAGCCGGGTGGCCCTGCTCACGCTCAAAAGCCGCAGTGAGGAAAAAGTGAAGTTCTCTGCTGACCATTTGAAGGGAGTGCTGGAAAAGAAACTCCTTGAGCCCGCGCCCCCCTCCTCCCCAGCGGCGGAGAAAAATGCGGCGGAAGGCCGGGCGCCGGGGGCGTTCAGAGACCTGATCATCGCGGGCCCCGCGCCGGCCCCGCTGCTGCGCGCCGAGAATTTTTACCGCTACCAGATCATGCTTCGGACGCGGGCGATGAGCGCCTTGAGCCGCGAGCTGGGCCAGATCCTGCAGTCGCTGAAACTACCGGAAGACGTCTCCCTAGTCGTGGACATCGATCCGGTAAGCTTAAGCTGAGGCATCCCTGCCGGCCTCAGAGCCCGGGCGGCAAGCCTGCGAGGTCACGGTTCGTTTGCTCGGGCTGACCCGGTGCGTTTGATTTGCTCCAGGCGCCGTGCGAATTCCTCCTCGCTGACAGTCTGCGGGAGGGCGCGGCAGGTTTTCTCGAAGCCGGGGAAATTCCACAGGTTGGGAAACTCGCGGCACTGGCGGGGCTTCACGGCTTGCACGGCACAATTCTCCCCCTCCAGGAAAATACAGGCGCCATCCGGCTGTTCCCCCAGCGCCAGTCCGCCCCGGTCCCACGTCAGACGGGTGAAGCGCTGGATGAAGTCCTGTTCGCTCAAGCCCTTGAAGGCGGCCAGCTGAGCGATTTCAACGTCGGTCAAGCGCACCTGACCCGGCCAGCGGCAGCAGGCCGTGCAGCGCTGGCATTCGTAAAAAATCGGCATGAAAAATCGACTCCAGGGTCAGACCGTTTTTATCCCCCGCCGCCACAGCTCGTAGTGATAGAGCGCGACGACCACCAGGGAGTGGCCGATTTTCCCGTCGGCGATGAGTCGGGGGATATCTCCCGCCGGCACCAGGCGGGTGGCCAGATCCTCGCCCTGGTCGAATTCCACGCCGTGGCGGAGCCGGCAGTTTTCGATCAGCACCGTGTAGGTGAGGTTGGTCAGGATTGCGGGATTGGAATGAATGCGCCCCAGCAGCCGGGCGTTTTCGCCCTCGTAGCCGGTCTCCTCCCGCAATTCGCGCACGGCTGTCGCTACCGGATCCGTCTCGCCCGGGTCCATCATGCCGCCCGGAATCTCCAGTTCCACCGTGTTGGAGCCGTGACGGTATTGCTCGACCATGACCAGCTGCTGGTCGGGCGTGACGGCGATGACGTTGACCCAATGGACGCTGTCGAGGACGAAGAAGTCGTGCTCCCGGCCGGTGCGCGGGGAGATCTTCAGGTCGGAACGCAGCGTAAAAATCCGGAAATCACCGATCAGTTTGGAGCTGATTTTCTGCCAGGGACGAATCATGCCGACAGAATTCAGAAGCTGGAGGCCGGAAGCCAGAAAAATGTTTCCTCTTCCTCCGAGCCCATCCTAGTCATGGGATTTGCGATGCGGTGCAGCGGGTGAGGGGGCCTCAGAAAAAAGACATTAAGTAGAACTATTATTTCCGGCCGGGTTGGTCGGCGCTGAATGGGGCGATGCCGCAGCCAATGATGGGCCCGCCATTGCCGGCGTTGCCCTGGAGCCATGGATTAAGGCCCAGGCGTTGACACGAGTTTGGCGAATTAATGCGAATGGGGGAATGGGTCAAAAGTGAGGTCTAATCTTTTGTCCGCCGTACAGCTCCAACTCAATAGCCGAGGCGGGTGGCGATTTCGTCAGTGATTTTGCCTCGGTCATAAAGGTTGAGGATCCGCTCACGCGCCGGTAATGGAATGGCTTACATCCCGCTACCCCGCTATCCAAACATCCCCCTGAAAAGCTGCGTTTATTATGACAACTCACTTAGCCGCGAGTTTCGGCTTCCGCCGGCTGGCTAAAAACAGGAAGCCGCACAGGGCGATTCCCAGCCCCATGGCCGACAGCGTGACGTAGAGGGGTTTGTTGGGCAGGCTAAAATAGAATTCCACCGTGTGTGCACCCGCGGGAACCTGCACGCCGCGCATCAGGAAATTGCAGCGCAACAGGTCGGCTCGTTGGCCGTCAATGGTCACGCGCCAATTAGCGTCATATTTATCGTTCAATAGCAGCACAGATGGCGCGGTGGCATTAACGGCGAAGGCGAGGTGCTTGGGGGAATAGCTTTTGAATTCCACGGTGCCGGAATTTTCATGGGTCGAAACCGCCGCCAGATTTTTTTGCGGGGTCGAGATGAGGACGGTTTTGGCTGGATCAAAACTCAAATCAGCCAAGGTTTTGAGGTTGGCTTGGTCATTCGTGTTGACCTGCCAGTTGGAATAAAGTTTGGCGCGGGGCAGGGCGCCGGTGAATTCAAACAGCGCGTAGCGGCCATTGTCACTCGGCACGGCGGTGAGTTCTTCCAGCCGTAGAGGCTGGGTCACGCCGGGTTTGGGGACGACCTCAAAGCGCTGGGCGATCCGGAATCGCCGCTGAATAGGATCCAATTGCTGATTCATCACCTCCAGATATCCGGCAGCTCCCAGCAGATAGCGCGTGTTGGAAAGTTCCCATCGCCGGGTTATTAAAGGAGCTGAATCGACGGTGCCCCGCGGTGAAAGCGCCTCCAGATACATCTTCAAATCTTCCGGCATACGCGGCATCTGAATGATGTCGAGGCACTGGATGTTGTAGTAGGGGAAGTGGTGCTGCATCCATTCGATGCGGTAAAGCTGGTCGAGCAACTCCATGCCCTCGGGAGCGCGGAAAGGCAGGCCGGCCACGCGTTGCTCATAAGGTTTTTCGCGTAGTTTTTCCACGATCGGGTTGAGCGAGCCGACTTCGTATTTTTGTTTATAGTCCCAATGAGTGACGTAAGGCAGGGCGGCCCGGCCCAAATCAAAAATCAGGAAGGCGCCAAGCAGCATGGAACCAAGCCGGGCGCGTGGACCCGAAAAGCGTCCAGCCATCACGAGTGTCAAGAGTGCGATCGCGGCGGCCAGCAACACGATGAACCATGCGACTTGGTTCAGACAGAAGGCGGCAATTTCTTTGGCAAAGGTTTCATCCGGGTAACCCATTTTCTGGAGGTAGCCCACGAAGGCATTCTTTTCACCTGACAAAATGAACCAGCCCAAGACGCTGACAGCCAAAAGTCCGAAGCAAACGTATTTCCAATTCCGGTCAAAGCGACTGACCTGCATATTGCCCTTTTTATAGGGCCCAGTGGCGCCAGACGGTTGGGGAGCGTGGGGATTGAGGTGGAGTTTGCTCAAGGCATGCACGCCAAACGCGAATAGAATGACGATGGCCCAGCAGAAGAAAAAGATAAATTTGGCCGGGTTGCGGATGGTGGAAAAATAAGGCAGCTGATACAGCGCTCCGTAAAACATGGGCGCAAATCGTCCCCAAGCCAGCAGGAGGGAAGCGCCCATCACCACGGCCCAGAACCAAATCAGTTTTTTCTGGAGGTCGTCGAAGGCGGAATCTTTTCTCCGTAACGATTGCGCAATAGCCCACGCCGCCAGCAAGCAAACCAGAATGCCGCAATAATTACCGCTGCCGGTGAAACGCATGAAGCCCTGGGGCATCGGGCCTTGCGAACCCGCATCCAGCCAGCGGTCAATTTCCGGGCTCCGTCCCATGCCGCCCCAATAAACGCCGCCGTCATACGCCGGCTTCAGTCCTGGCATCATGTCTTTGGGGGTATCCATTTTGTAACCAAAAACCCCGGGCACCGCGAGACCAAGCGTCTCCATTTTCGGCAGGCTCCATTGCGTGGCCCAGTCCCAGCGCTCCAGTTTGGATTGTGAATCCTGCCCGGCACCCGCAACACCTTGAATCTGGGTCGTGATCAACGCGACGACGGTTTGCGTCGCGAGAAAGGCGGCAAAAATTGCCACCACGGCCACGCGCCCAACGCCGCGCGAAACTTTTTGCACGAGGCTGCCCTCGGTTTCCGCCAGTGATTTGTAGAAAACAAATGCCGCGACGATCATGCTGAACAAGGCGCCGATGTCTGCCGCTTCGATGACATTGATGCCCACGCAGAAGCCAGCGAGTATCAAACGTATCCATCCTGTGATGCGCGGTGTTTTATCGGTGTTGGCCAGCACCAGCGCGAGGGCGAAGAAATTAAAGCCCAGGGCGATTTCGCCCGAAGCCACTCCCCAGCAAGCGTTGCCCAAAAACGCCGAGCTTAAAGCTCCGGCCAAAGCGCCCAGCAACGCCGCCAGCGGAGATAATTTCAGTGCCCGGAAGAAAGTCCACGCTCCGAGGCCGAGGATGAAAAGTGCGATGGCGGGATAAAATTTGGCATAGCCAACCGGCCCTAATACAAATTTGATGATGGCACTGATTCCCAGAGCAAAGGTGCCGACCGCATAGCCGATATCATTTAAATCGTCCCACATGCCGGTCATGGCACCGGGGAGTTTCAGCCAACCCACATTTTGCTGGCCGAGTGGGCCGTCATTTGAGAAGTGAACAAAATCAGGCAGGAAGCTGCGCCAAAAGAGCAGGGCAAGGATGCATATCAAGAAAAGTGGTGCAAAAAGGCCACCGGGAAAACGCGACGACGTCGAAGGGTTGTTTTTCATTTGATTACTGACAAATTGACACGCAGCGGTCGGGTTTGTTCAACTGCTAGCAATCGAGCAGTCTTGGCGCAGACCGCTCGGGTGTCAAGTTTGACTCGGGCCAAGGCAGAAAAAACTGTCATTTTTGCCAGAATTCGCATTAATATCCGCCTTCGACTTTTGCTGGTTTTGAGTCGGATTATTCATGAAAAATATTGTGATGCTCCAAGGCCTGGGCAACAACGAGCGCGGTTGGGCACGGCTGGTATCTAATTTCGGGCGTGTGACACTGATTCAACAAGGTATTATTCAGCATGTTGAAACATGGGAAAAAGAGGTTAAAACTTTCAACGGCCCCGAAACCAGTGTGATGAAAACCCGCAAGCTCGATGAAATGACTTTGTCGTTTTTGACGCTATTCCGCTCCATTGCTCGCAGCTTGGAGCAGGCACAAGGTAAAAAGATTGATCTGCTGATTGCTGCCAACTACAGCTGCGGCATGGCTGCGTTAATATTACGCTTTATCGGTCGGGCCAATAAAATCGTCCTCACGGTTTCAGATTATCTTCCACCGCGCGGTTCGCTGGCGGTGCGGTTTCATCGGCGGGTGACTGAGAGGTTGACCCGGTTTGTGGCGCGGCGGGTTGATGAAGTATGGACGGTTTCTCCACGTATTCCTGCGGCATCAGTTAATCCCAAGAATTTCGTTTTCCCTATATGCCTGGATGATAACCAAGTCCCCGCCGGTTCTCGCGATGAAATTGGTTACATTGGTTTTCCCTCACCGGATCATGCGCTGGAAGTGCTTTTCGAAATTGCTCGACGTCACAAAATAGTCGTAAATGTTGTCGGGCAGTCTCCGTATCTGGAATCCATCAGACACCTAGCGTCGCCAACCACGGTTTTTCACGGAACCATCAGCGACCCAGAAAAAGTCAATGCGATCATGTCAAAATGTTTCTGCGGCTATGCGGTGTATCGCAATACCGGACCGCAAAGCTATAGTTACTATGGAATTCCCTCGAAGACTTTTTACTATTTTGCCAGCAACACGCCGGTGGTAACGACCAACACCGCCGACTTTACTCCTCGTATTGAAGAATTTGGCGTGGGCAAGGTCGTGGAGCCTAAGGCGGAGGAGATAGAAAAGGCGATTTTGCAAGTCAGGGATGAATTTCCGAAGTTCTCCCAAGCCATCGGAAGTTTCCGGACGACTTGGAATAACAGCGCTAAAAAGTTCCATCGTGAACGGTTTACTGAGCTCGGTCTATTATGAGTTATTTGAGTTACTCCCTAAAATCTTTTGCTTCCTAGCTCAAAATAGGCAAGTCTTTCCTCCTAACATGAAGCTGCTCTGCGACACGCTTAAAGATAATTTCACGATTGTGAACCTTGGTTGTATTGGCGATTGCGACTACCGCCTGCCGCGTCGATTGGTGAATTCCATGACCGTTGTTGAAGTGGATGCAGAAGGCGGAGCTCGCACGCAAAGCAATTATCATCGGAAGATCCAGATTACCGCGCCCATTGCCGGCGCCGTCGGGAAAAAGCCATTCATCCGTAATACTTTTGCCGGGACCTGTTCTCTGCTTCGCCCGCGTCCCGGTAAAGTTGAGCAGTTTGGAGTGGAACAATATTTCAATGAAATCGAGGCGATTGAAATGCAATGCGAAACTATTCCAGACCTGTTGAAACGGGAACGGCTGGCCACGCTCGATTTTTTGAAGACCGACGTCGAAGGACTTGACTCAGCCATTATTCAGAGTTGCCAAGAGTATTTCGGTCAGACGCTAGCGTTTCAGGCGGAATTACGCTTTGACCCCTTTTACGAAACCGAACCTTGTTTTCATGAAACGGTTTCATTGTTGGCGGGTCATGGTTACGAAGTGCTAGACATCATCCACATAGACCGTTGGAAATACCGGACGCCAAATTGGAAATGGCAACTGGAAGGCCGAGCGGTTTGGGCTGATTTTCTCTTTTTTCTGAAACCGGAAAAGTTGACGGCCAACTTTGGTGAGGCGGCTCCCCAGGCCATCGCTAAACAAATCGTCTTGGCCTGCATGTTGGGCAAAAGGAACTATGGGGAGTATCTTTTACAAAAATTTGACGCAACCTTGCCGGAAGACTGGAAGCGGGAGTTGCGTCCCATCGTTGAGCCGCATTGGCTGAATCTGACGCAATTAAAACAATCATTCCGCCGGCAACTCATGCCGTTAGAATTGTTTCTCAAACACCGTATCAATCGCAGCCGCCACGTCTCCATCCGCCTGGGGAACTAAATGACATTGACGCCGCATCGATAGTTGCTCCAGCATAATCATCTCATGCAGATCGAAAGCAAATTTTACGACCGCCTTCATATCAAGGATGCAACCTACGGGAAAAATGTCTATGACGTGGCGCGCTTGATATCCGCCCCGGCGTTTCGGCGTTGGCTGGATCGCAATAAATCATCCCGCTCGCAACTCCGCGTGCTCGATATTGGCTGCGGCAAAGCCCAATTTCTTTACGATTTGACGGGAGCGTTGCGTCATAAACATCAGGCCAATTTCAAACGTGTCGCGGTGGTCGATTTGATCCGGGCCGAGGGCAGCCGCCTCGGTGAGATATCCCCCACTCCGGAATTTTTCCAGCAAAGCGTGGACGGCCAGAAGCTTCCGTTTGAGGATGGCAGTTTTGATTTTGTAAGCTGCAACCATGTCCTCGAACACATCTTCGAAACCGAACAGTTCTTATGTGAAATCCGCCGTATTCTCCAACCCGGCGGGTTGGCGGTGATCAGCGTTCCCAATTGCGCCGCATGGATGAACCGGATTGCTCTTCTGTTCGGAGGACAGGCTTTGGGTAGCGAAGTTGGCACCCGTTCCGTCACCTACGGTTTCTGGCCGGTGTTCATGCAGGATCGTTTGAAACAGTTCGATCCCTCTGGGCATATCCGAGATTTCACGCCGCGCTCGCTACGTGACTTATCTGCTGCCTGCGGATTTCAGCCAGCGGGTTGGTGGGCGCAGAACGGCGGTTTGATTGCCACCCTCCAGCGCAACATCGGCATTTTGCTCGAACCCAAGTAATGCGATAGTTGGCGAACGTTATTTTGCCAATGCCACAAAATTCACCGAGCATTTCCCTGCTGGTCTCCATGAATGGCAGTCTGGCCAGTGAAGGCAAGACGACCGGCGGTGGCGATATGGTTCTCTTTAAATTCATCCGGTTGTCCCAGATGCAACCGGATGTGCTGATTCCCGCTTCTGCCCAGAAGTTTGCCATCACTTCCGGCGAGAAAATCCTGACCCAGAAAAACAATGGGCTGTCGCTGCTGGGAATTGTCTGGCTGTTTCTAGCGAGAATTATTCAGGGCGTCGAGCGGGCATGTCGAAACCAGAAGATTTATGATGTGGCGCTTGCGGCGTCGCCGTTTGGGGTAGATGTCATCCCGGTCTGGTTTTGGAAAGCACGTCGCAAGGGTGCGGTGATTTACCACGTGATTCCTCCGCGCAAGGCGGTGAATCTGGTAACGTGGATCCGTTTTGGGCTGGCGTCACTGGAGCACAAGATCACGCTGGCCATCCTGCGTCGGGCGTGTGATTTCATTGTGGCCGGGAATGAAATGACTAAGCGCGAACTGGAGGTGCTGTTGCCTGGAAAGCAGATTTTTATTTTACCTGCGGGTTTTGATGCTGGCTTTATTGATCAGGTTGCAGCGCAGAAAAAAGATCCCAATCTTGCCTGCTTCATCGGGCGCATGGTGTCGCAAAAGGGGGTTTTTGATCTGCTCAAAGTCATGGCCGAATTGGCGCAAACACATCCGGATTTTCGCCTGATCATGGTAGGCACCGGACCGGAGCGGGATTTCTTTATTGCGGAAATGCAGCGTCTGAAGTTGACCAATATCCAGCTTGCCGGCTTTATTTCAGAGGAGGAAAAAATCAAGCTCTTAAAAAAATCTGCTTACTTTTTATTTCCCAGCTACGAAGAAGGCTGGGGAATTGCCTTGGCCGAAGCGCTGTATTGTGAATGCCGGTGTCTTTGCTACGAGTTGGCGCACTACCGTTCAATATTCGGCGAATTTCCCGCCTATGTGCGACTCGGCGATGTAAAAGATTTCATTCGGGTGCTAAATCTGTGCGGCCCCGTCGCTGCTGGGCAGCGGCAATTCCTGCGACAATACGACGATCCCAGCGTCGCGGAACAACTGGCGGAACATATCAGGACGATTGCTCGCCAAGGATTGCCCAATTGAACTTAACTTGGTGTCCGTGCTTGCCGCCGGTCATAAATTGCGGAACACTTTCTGAAATCGCTATGGTAAAAAAAGCACTCATCACCGGCATCACTGGGCAAGACGGCTCGTATTTAACGGAACTGCTCTTGTCCAAAGGCTATGAGGTTCACGGGATTGTTCGTCGAACAGCGGCGCCGTATCGTGGCTATTTGGATTGCACCGCCACGGCGGGATCTAATCAGCTTTTCTTGCATCATGGCGATCTGGCCGATGCGGGCTCGCTCATTCGGCTGCTGGAAAAAATCCACCCAGACGAGGTCTATAATCTTGGCGCACAAAGCGACGTGCGGATTAGCTTTGACATCCCTGGATACACGGCGGATGTGACGGCTACTGGCGTGGCGCGATTGCTCGAAGCCATCCATCAACTCGGCCTGGCAGCGCGTTTTTATCAGGCTTCCTCCAGCGAAATGTTTGGCAAGGTGCGCGAGACCCCGCAGACGGAATTGACGCCGTTTCACCCGCGCAGTCCCTATGCCGTGGCCAAGGTTTATGGCTATTGGATTGCGGTGAATTATCGCGAATCGTATGGCCTGCATACGAGTAACGGCATTTTATTTAACCACGAATCACCGCGCCGGGGCGAGAATTTTGTGACTCGCAAAATCACCACGGCTGTGGCTCGGATCAAAGCAGGTCTGCAGGACAAGCTGTTCATGGGCAACATCGAAGCCAAGCGCGATTGGGGCTATGCCAAAGAGTATGTAGAGGCGATGTGGCTGATGCTCCAGCAGCCGGCGGGAGACGATTATGTCGTCGCGACGGGCGAGACCCACAGCGTCCGTGAATTTTTGCAGCTGGCTTTTGACCGAGTAGGCCTCGACTGGCAAAAGCATGTTGAGATTGATCCCAAATTCTATCGCCCAGCCGAAGTCGAACAGCTCATCGGCAACGCGGACAAAGCCCGCCAAAAACTGAATTGGTCGCCTCAGACTAAGTTTGCCGACCTCGTCCGCCTGATGGTGGATGCCGATGTGAAGCTGCTTGCTGAAACTCGGAAATAGCCCGGGTTACCCCTTAATGAAGTGCGCATTCATCACGGGCATTGAAGGGCAAGACGGTTCTTATCTGGCGGAACTGTTGCTGGGCAAGGGTTACGAAGTTCACGGCACTTATCGCCCCTCCACCAACGGTGCCGCCATAAATTTGAAGCCCTTGAAATCAGATTCGCAGATTTTTAAAAAGACCTTGTTTTTGTATCCGGCTGATTTGGACGATGCTGATTCTATGCGTGCCCCTATGGAGCAATCCGCCCCGGACGAGGTGTATCATCTTGCCAGCCAGAGTCATGTGGGCCAGAGCTTTGAGAAGGTGGAAGAAACCTGCCGTATCACAGGCATGGGTACTTTGCGGCTGTTGGAGCTCACGCGGAAATTATCTAAGCAGCCGCATTTTTTTCATGCCAGCTCCAGTGAGATCTTCGGCAGCCCGGAACAATCACCGCAGACTGAGAATGCGCCTGTTTTGCCTGTCACGCCTTATGGATGTGCGAAAGCTTTCGGCACGCAGCTGACGCGTATTTATAGGGAGACTTTTGGTATGTTTGCCGTCAACGGAATCTTGTTCAACCACGAATCGCCGCGCCGGGGTGAAAATTTTGTGACCCGTAAAATCTGCCGGGCCGTGGCCGCCATCAAAGCCGGCCGGCAAACCGAATTAGTTTTAGGTGACACCAGTGCCCAGCGCGACTGGGGGAATGCGCGGGATTATGTGCGTGGTATGTGGCTCGCGCTGCAACACGGTGAGCCGGAAGATTTTGTTTTTGCGACCGGTAAACTGCATCGCGTGCAGGATATTGTTGAACTGGCATTCAAAGCCGTGGGTTTGGACTGGCAGCAATATGTCCGGCAGGAGAAACAATTCTTTCGCCCCGCCGATCCACGTCATGTGGTCGGCAATGCCGCCAAGGCAAAAACTCTATTAGGCTGGCAGCCCGAAATCACCTTCGAACAAACCATCGCCGAAATGGTTTCTGTGGAGCTAAAAGCTTTGGGTGCTTGAATCATTATTTTTTAATTCCTGCTTTACCTGCAATTCAGCAATCAGCTTTTTATCTTTTCTACGCTGTTTGTAAGTCCAAACTCCCCAGGCGTTGCCTAGCACACTCGCTGGGCAGGTTGGCAAATGCCAGAGCCAGCGCATATCGCTGTCGCGCACGATGCCTCTTAACGCGTGCCACAGCGGGCCGAAGAATGTGACGCAATAAACCACCGCGAGCCACAAGGGCACTGGCGGCTTCTCCTTCATCCAATTCACTGGCATCTCTTCTTGCACGCGGAGAAAATGCACGGTGGCGCGGCGTCGTTTCTGCACAAATTTCCAGAGGGTCTGGATGTAATAATGATGCACGCCGCGCCCGTGAATGCGTAGCCATTCGCGCTTGCCATTTTTCATCAGAAACATGGCGACGTGCGTATCTTGAAATTTCTCGTTCGCCTGGACGGAATGTAAATCAGCCCGGCGATAGACGAACCCGTTCGCGCCGAGCGGATAGGAATGCGTCCCATCCGGCAAATGCCAGCGCTCCACGTCACCGGCACGGGCAATCAGTTGTGGGCTACTGCTCATCAGCCAGCAAATCGGGTCGCTGATGTGCAGCAGCGCGGTTAAGTAGGCGCAGAACGAACTCATGTGAGGTGAATCCAGATAATAACTTTCCACGCCCAATGCCTGCGGGTTGGTCGCCAGTCCGCCGACAGCCAATGCGAAATAATCCGGGTGGGTCACTTCATTATCTGCATCTATAAAAACGATGTATTCACCGGTGGCGTGCTGAAGTGCGAGGCGCTTGCCTTCCTCCATGTTCTTGCCGTTGTCATCGAGGATGGCGGCGCCGAATTGCCGGCCGATTTCACGGGTACGATCGGTTGAGTGGGCGTCGGCGAGGATGATTTCAATTTTCTCGTTCGGATAATCCTGCCGGGCGATGGACGCGAGGCAGTTTTCCAAAATCCCTGCCGCATTTAGCGTTGGAATGATGACGCTGATGTGCGGAAAGTTTTCGGAATGGGTCTCCATATCGCCTAGGGCTTACGCTGGCTTTGCGGTAGTGGTCAACGGTTTGCGACCGCGCAGCGTCAGGTAATGTCCCCGATCTGTGATTATGCCTTCCAGCATCTGGCTCAAGCCGTCTGGCAGCGGTAGAATACTGACCGAGCGTGATTCGACCTCGGTAAAGCCGACCAGCTGAAATAATTCTCGCGCCTGCCGAACCGTCAGCACGCGCACGTGACCAGACACGCCGGAAAAAGCCGGGTGATCCAACGGCAAAGGTTCGGCCAGCGTCTCGTTGTAATGCAATCCCAGCGGATTGCCGAGGTAGCGCCCACACGTTTGCATCAGCGAGAACGGCGTATAGCCCAATGTGATGGCAAACCAGTTTAGAAGACTGCACAGATTTTCAGTAGCAATAATGGCGGTGCCACCTGGTTTCAATACCCGGAATGCCTCGGCGGCAAATAAACGACTGTTGTGAATATGCTCGATCACTTGGTTGCTGAAGACGACGTCAAATTTATTGTCTTCATATGGCCAGCGCCCGTTCAAGTCACAGCTGGAAACTTTGATGCCGCGAGCCTGGGCTTTTTCCTGTAAATCTGGCGCCCCTTCTAAACCGCAAAATTCATGGGGAGTTGTTTTCAAATAATGAAATAAGGTGCTACCATCCCCGCATCCCACATCTAATAGAGTATCCGGTTTCAATTCTGCCGTCCTACTTCCTGCCCAGTCGTTGCAACGGTTGATGCCGGCGTGCCGCGACCGCGCCACCAGATTTTGAATCGTTTGAATGAGGATGTTTGCCATTTGCCTCGATGATAAGGAAACCTACCATGTTGAGCAAACCGGAATCCCAAGACGGACTCAGAAGGGTCCATCTTAAAATTGGGACCCGGATTAGAATGTGGCCCAGAATTCTAATTGTCTTTGGCTTTATCTTAGTTCGCCCAGTTCTTCATCCGTCCATTCAAAGCAACCTCAAACCTATTAATTCAGGTTTATTTAGAAGAGTCATTTTTGGCGCGACGCATGGACGCAATCCAGAATGCAAATGCCATTACCAATGAAACTCCCGCCGCGAGGGGCATGGTCTGCAGCAAGGTGGTCGGTGTTTTGCCGAGGCTGAATAGCGTGAGCCAGTAGGCTAGGCCTAAGGCGCCGTAGAGCAGGGAAATTTTCACCCAGCGGCTGGCCAGAGCCCACATGCCCAGCGCCTGCAGCAACCCCACGGCAACCATGGTGGTGGCCAGCGGGCCGACCATGGCCGCCGCTTCCGGCGTGTTCCGCCCGATCATTTTCAGGCAGAACGTTTTCATCAACAGCAAGCCGATCAATCCGCAAATCAGGCCGGCGGCATAAAGGCCGATCAGCTTCAATTGTTCGCGCAAAGCGCCGCCAGTGTGCGCGGTGGAGCGGTGAGTAAAGAGGACGATCAGCAGGGGCCCGACGGTCATGGGCAGGGCGCGGGCAAAAACTCCCGCGCTGGTGTAGGCGTCGAGGTCCGGTCCGGAAAAAAAACGCTGCGCCACGAGGAGATCGCCCTGAGTGAAGCAGTAGCCGCCACCCACAAACGCCGCGGACACGATGAGGAACTCGACGAATTCCCGGTCCCAGGGTGAGGCCGGTTCAGCGGGGCGCACTAGATCTTTGCGCCAATACAGCAGAATTAAATTCGCCAGCGCCGCCACGGCGGAGGCAAGCACTGCCCATTCGGCGGCCGGGAATTGAACTGCCACCAGGCCCCCAAACGCCAGACGGAGGCCCACGCCCAACAGTCCGATCAGCGCCAGCCGTTTGAACCAGGAAAGGCCCTGGCACAAGGCCGTGGCCAGTCCGCCCCACAGGCCGGCCAGCACGCAGACCAGCGCTGCAAAGGTCAGCCCCGGACGGTAGTGGAGAAATTCGCTCAGGGGTTTTGCCAGCACCAAGGCGAGCAACGATCCGGCCAGGGTGAGGCGGAAAAGAAATGTCCGGCAGCCGGCGAGGAGGCCCTGCAGTCGGGCATCATCCCCGTGGTAATTAAAACGGGCGATATAATGGGTGATGGCCGTGGTGGCGATGGCCAGCGGTAGGCTCAGCAGTCCCACATAGCCGAGCGTGGTATTGACCAATCCGTATTCGCCGCTTGCCTTGAGCTGATGGCCGATAATCGCTTGGAAAACGAAGTTGCCCAGCCCGGCCACGAAGCTGGCCAGGGAGAGGATGACGCCGCTTTGCAGCAGGCTGGCGGTGCGCGATTTTTGATTCATACGAGGGGGCGAAGCTCCGATTCGTTGGCCCGTACCCATTCGAAAACATCCGCCACGATTTTCTCCACGTTCCGCTTCGGCCGCCAGGGAGTCCGTGAAAACAGTTTGGAACTGTCGGCGAGAAAGAGGCGCAGGTCGGCCTGCCGGTTTTCCATCTCGGCGGCGATGGGCACGGTGCTGCCAACTACTCTTTGGCAGATACCGGTCAACTCCTGCAATGAGGCGGAAATCTCGCGTCCCCCGCCGACATTGCCGAGCCATCCTTCCCAAGTATCAAAATGAGCAATCTGCTCCTCCACGAGGTCGCAAAGGTCGGCAACGTGCAGCAGGTCGCGGACCTGCTTGCCGGTGCCGCCATAGCCGATGTATTTGAGCGGTTTGCCGAAAAAGTGCCGGAAAACCCAGAGTGCAACGACGCCCTGATCCACCTTCCCCATCTGCCACGGGCCGGCGATGACGCTGCAGCGATTTGTGATGGCGCGCAGGCCGAAGCCGCTGCGGTATTCCTCGATCAGACTTTCGCTGGCAAATTTCGTCCAGCCATAGAGCGAGCGCGCGGCAGTCATAGCGCAGGCTTCGCTGACCCCCTGTTCGGAGATGGCCGCGCCGGGAACAGTTTCCCACGCAAAGCGCGTGGGCTGCTCTGTCCACGGATGCTGTTCTAGGATAGAAATCGGATAGACGCGGCTGGTGGAAAGAAAGAGGGTCTTGCACTGCCACTGGCGCGCCTGTTCTAGGCAGCGGTAGGTACCCATTAAATTCGTCTCCATCAGGTAATCCGGAGATTCGCCATAGCCCGCGAGGACGGACGGCTCGGCGGAACATTCGATGAGAAATTCGAATGGGCCGGCAGGAAATTCCGTCGCGTGGCGAATGTCGCCTTTCACAAATTGAACCCCCGCTGCCTGCAGGCGGGGCAGATTGAGTTCCGATCCCCGGCGGTACAGGTTGTCAAGGCAGACGACCCGTGCGCGGGGGAATCGGCTTTTAAGGTGCAGCGCTAGACTGCTGCCGACAAAGCCCGCGCCGCCGGTGATTAGGATGCTGTCGGGGGAACTCATGTCAGGCGATGCAGGCGGCATGGATTTCCGTGAGGATTTCGTCAAGGCCGTAGCGGAATTTCCAATCAGGATAATCGCTTTGGAACTTGCGCACGTCGCTGATCCACCAGATGTGATCGCCGATGCGGTTGTCCTCGACGTAAGACCAATTTAATTTCTTTCCGCTGATGCGCTCGCATGCGTCAATCGCCTCCAGCATGGAGCAGTTCGAGTGGCGTCCGCCGCCGGCATTATAGACTTCGCCCGACCGCGGTTTTTTGAAAAATTGCCAGAACATTTCAACCAGGTCATGGCTGTGGATATTGTCCCGCACCTGTTTCCCTTTGTAGCCAAAGACGCGGTAGGGATGGCCGGTAACCGTGCAGCGCATGAGGTAGGCGAGAAATCCGTGTAATTCCGTGCCCGCGTGCGCCGGGCCAGTGAGGCAGCCGCCGCGAAAACATGCGGTCTTCAGGCCGAAATAGTTGCCGTATTCCTGCACCAGCACATCCGCCGCGACCTTGCTGGCGCCAAAGAGCGAATGCTTGGTCTGATCAATACTCATCGTCTCCGAAATGCCGGGTTCGTATTCATGGCCAGGCTGGATTTCCCAGCGCTTTTGTAGCTCGACCAGCGGCAGTCGGTTCGGCGTGTCGCCGTAGACCTTGTTCGTGGACGTGAAAATAAAGGCGGCCTGGGGACAGAACAGCCGAGTCGCCTCAAGCAGATTCAGCGTGCCGACGGCATTCACACTGAAGTCGGCGTGGGGATCGCGGGCGGCCCAGTCGTGCGAGGGCTGGGCGGCGGTGTGAATCACCAGGGCGATGTCCTTGCCCAACTGCTGGAAAAGTTTTTCGACCGCAGCGCGGTCGCGGATGTCGAAATCATGATGTTCGTATTGGGGGACGGATTGGATAAGTTTCTGGCGATTGCCCAGCGTGGAAGCTTCCTGGCCGAAAAACCATTGCCGGAGATTGTTGTCGATGCCGATGACCTTGAAACCTTCCCGGGCAAAGCGCTTGACGCTTTCCGAACCAATCAATCCGGCGGCACCAGTGATAATCACAACATTCATGATAATGGAAAGGCACAGCATCAGCGCAATGGGGTTCACCGCGCAAGAGGATTTTAAACGCTCAAAAGAGCTGTTGGCGCCGCCAAGATTCCATTGACCCGCCTGCCCGGGAATGGAATCATCCAAAGCATAGGGCGGTGGCCCAGACACCGCTGATGATTCACTGACGCGCGATGAAAACCATCCTGGTTTTGTCCAACCATCCTGACTTTGCCGAAGCAATTCGCACGGGTCTGGATGCGATGCGATA
>Ga0114971_10000824_pt1 | contig 21035 bp, 20 predicted proteins | sample M_140625_MF_Meta_FD_87320 | JGI IMG/M metagenome (GOLD analysis project Ga0114971, IMG submission 87320) | Freshwater microbial communities from Lake Montjoie, Canada to study carbon cycling - M_140625_MF_MetaG | ecosystem: Environmental > Aquatic > Freshwater > Lake | place: Lake Montjoie...
TCGAATCATATGTTCGATCATTTTAAAGGATACGCCAAAGAGGTTGGACTGAACGCGTTAGCATCCGATAGCGCTTTGGTTATTTTTGGTGTAATTGTAAGTGCCCTCTTGAATACACAGAGCTTTAATACAAATATAGTGTTCTTAATTATGAGTGTCTATTTAGCACCCTATTTTATCTATATGAAGGATTAATAGGGTTTAAAAATGCTTTGCGTTTGCGTATTAAATCGGACGGTCTAGGGCAGCCCTAGACCGTCCTTATATACTGCCACTGCATATCCGAGCAGATCCCCTTCCACGCCTGGTCCTGAATATACAACTTGTCCCTGTTCTTCAGAAGGGGAAAGCAGGCCAGATGCTCATCCATCTCCAGCAGCTCGCAGAATTTGTACAAAATATAGCCATAACTCAAGAAGTTGCGGCGACCCTTCGGAATATGCTTCTTGAACGCCGGCTGGATTTCACGAAACATATGGCGCAGCTTCTCTTCGTCCTCGCGGCTCATGAACGGCGCGTTCTGGCCTGATAGGCGATTGATAATATGCGGAATATGCTCATAGTACTTGGTCTCTCCCATATGGCGCAGAATTTCCCTGAGCTTTGTGCGTTTGAGAGATCCAAAATTGCTGATCCGCTCTTTCTTCAACTGCAGCAAGATCTGATCATAAATGGTCGCAGGGATCTCCGTGGACTCCTTGGCCTGAAACTGGGCGAGCCACTCATTAAAGTGATTGATCTTCTTGTACGCGTAATACGACAGTTCTCGGGGCGGGTCCTTGTAAGACGGCTTATCACTATCAATAAGAATAAAATCTTTGTTGCCGCACTTAGAACAGGTCATCGTGGCCTCGTTCATGCACATGATCATTTCAGATCCGCACAAGTCGCATTCTGTCCAGTCGTCTTCAGTGGACTCCGCCTTGGCCGACGTAGGATCCTCGATCTGCAAATACTGGTTTAGAAGATCATTGCGCTGCGGCTTGTGGTCCACGTTCTGTGCCTTGGATCCCCCGCCCTTCAAGAATCCGTTGTCCGAGGAGGCCTCATCTTGTTGAATTGTACTGAGAATTGCGAGAATGGACCCTGGTTTTGACCGTTGACTTGTAGTGGACACCGTTCCGCCACTATGGATCTTTTCCTGAATGTCATAATACGAAAAGAGAATATTGCCGGTTCGCAAATAATACTCGTTCATTGCATCACCGCTCTCGATCGATTTCACTTTCTTCTGGAGACGCTCGAGTTGCTGCTCCAGAGACCAGATCTCGGTCACCTGTGTACAGGACTTTATTCGAGTTTCTAATGCTTTTATCTGGTCTTTGTATTGATTAATTCCGTTTTTCTCTTCGAGCATCTGATTTATTTTTTGGCCGTGAAGGGCATCCAGAGTGGTACGAGTCTCCGGTCCGCCGACTTTTAATTTCGGTTTTGTTTGAGAAGTCTCGCTCATTTCTTCGTCTTTCCCATCCAATAGCGGGATTGTTTAGGTGGGGTGTCTCTTTTACAGGGGTGCGTTTTGGAAAAGTGAGAGTTTTCCAAAATTATTTTGTTACCAGAGGGTATAACAAATGACAGGAGGCGGTTTAATGCAGCTCGTTGCCTATGGCGCTCAGGACGTTTACCTTACGGGGAACCCGCAGATCACCTTAACATATTGAAGGGGGTGGAAAAGCAGTCGGGGAGTACAAACTTGGAATAAGTACTCCGGCCAGTCCGTTCGTGGCTCCATTGTGCACTATATGCACGCCACAGCTGCTAGTCATGGGCTATTGTTCGCAATAGTCAAGTGGCAACATTATCAAATTGCGGGAACCCCCTAAAGGGTCACCTACGAACTTTTGGCCGAAAGGTCAGGAGGGCCGAGAACTTAACTCGGGGATCGTAAAAAAGGTGACTATGAGATCGAAAGATTGAAATGGGCAATCCGCAGCCAAGTTCTAACCTGCTTAAAAATTATCTGAATAATTAGTGAAATGGGTGTGATTTACAGAGTGACTTCACCTTCTGGTAAATCCTATATTGGACAAACAAAGCGAACATTTGAGAAACGTATTAAAGAACACTTAAAATGCCCTGGTTACTGTATAGCACTTGAAAATGCTATTAAAAAATACGGTGACAAAATGGAATATGAAGTGCTTCTTGAAGTGAATGATAATCAACTGAACTTTTATGAAATGCGAATGATTCAAATCTATAATTCACTCGAGCCACGCGGATATAATATCCGAACAGGTGGCTCTGTGAGTGCACATAGTGAACTATCGTGTGAGCGAATGAGACAAGCAAAACTTGGCGATAAAAATCATAACTTTGGGAAACCAAGAACAGATGAAGCCAAGCACGCAATCTCAGCAGCAAAGTCAGGTGACAAACATCACTTTTATGGCAAGACGCTCAGCGATGAGCATAAAATAAAACTTGCCCTTTCTCATAGAAAATCGCACAGTGAGTTACCAATGTACATGGTGTATGTAAAAGAGCGGCCTAAATTCTGGCAAGGTTCTGGATATGCTATAGTTAATCACCCAACACTAAAAAATAAGTACTTCACATCGAAGAAACTTTCAGATGATGAAAAATACGATTTGGCGGTATCGTATTTAGAAGCAGTATGAATGCAGTTCAGAGACTAAATGGTAGTGGGTTGTGCAACTATTTATAGTTGCGCGGCTTAAGTTATAGTCCAATCCCGTTCTCCCTAAGAACAAGAAATATCCCGAAAGGGAGGGTACAAACCTGTCTTCAAGGTTATTTACCGTCGCTACACGAACTTCGCGATGGAGTCGATTGAGAACCCTTTCAACGGTGCGCCCAACTTCGGCAAGAAGGTCACGTGCACGATCCAGCGCAACGGCGATCTCATCCACCGCATCTACCTCCAGGCGACCCTCCCCCAGGTCGTCATCAACACGGCCACGGATGGCAGCGGCGGTCAGTTCCGTTGGCTCAACTGGGTTGGCGAGAACCTTATCTCCTACGTCGAGCTCGAGATTGGCGGCCAGCGCATCGACAAGCACTATGGCGACTGGCTCCACATCTGGAACGAGCTCACGCAGGAGGCGGGCAAGCAGGCCGGCTACGCCAAGATGGTTGGCAACGTCCCTGAGCTCACGAACCTGATCTACGCCGGCGGTGCGGGCTGCGACAACTACTGCTATGGCGGTGAGCCCAACACCTCCGAGGTCGTTGGCAGCTGCACGCCCATGTACACCCTGTACGTGCCCCTCCAGTTCTGGTTCTGCCGCAACCCTGGTCTCTCTCTCCCTCTCATTGCGCTCCAGTACCACGAGGTCCGCATCAACCTCGAGTTCAATGCGCTCAACAACCTCTGCTGGGACCAGGCCACGGGCTCGGACCCCCACTCCGTCCGCAACCGTGTCGCCAACACCGGTTTGGCGGCGGCGTCTCTGTACATCGACTACATCTACCTCGACACGGACGAGCGCCGCAAGTTCGCCCAGGTCAGCCACGAGTACCTCATCGATGTCCTCCAGTTCACGGGCGGCGAGTCCATCACCTCCAGCTCCAACAAGCTCAAGCTCAACTTCAACCACCCCTGCAAGGAGCTCATCTGGGTTGTCCAGCGTGATTCCTTCACGAGCTGCGACGACACCGTCGTTGGCCCCTACAAGGGCCAGCAGCCCTTCAACTACTCCGACTGGTGGGACCGCTCCGTGCTGGAGTCTGGCTACTCCGTCACGCGTGTTGAGGGCATGGCGGGCAAGAACCCCGTCATCACGGCGCTCCTCCAGCTCAACGGCCACGACCGCTTCTCGGTTCGTGAGGGTGCCTACTTCAACTTGGTCCAGCCCTACCAGCACCACACCAACTGCCCCGCGGTCGGCATCAACGTCTACTCGTTTGCCCTCCAGCCCGAGCAGCACCAGCCCTCAGGCACGTGCAACTTGTCCCGTATTGATAACACCACGCTCCTGCTCACGGTGTCCAACAACGCGGTCGGCCTGAACCTGTCATCCACGGTTCGCGTGTATGCGACCAACTACAACGTACTTCGTATTATGTCTGGCATTAACTGCTTGATGAACATCTATCTCACGATGATGAACATCTGCTCGGTTGCAATTGCAAACCGCCTGTGCCAAACAGCTAGCTGCCTTGTGCCCCTTAAACAGGCACTTGGACAAACAGTGTGACTAGCTAGTGATGGTTGCGAAAGCAACTGTCGCAAGATGACCTGGTTGCGGGAAACCCCTTACAGCCTTCACTACTACCTGACCGTGGAAACACGAACAGGAATCCAGGGTAATGACCTCGGACATAGTAAAAACGTGAAGGATTGGGCAATCCGCAGGCGAGTTCCTAAAGCCGATATGATAGGCAATGGAACCGTTTCAGAGACTGCAAAGGCATCGGTGTTCAATGAGGGTCTAATCAACCTGAGAATGCTTAAGGTACAGTCCAGCCTTCTTGGAAACAAGGAAGGAGCCGCTTGGGGCGGCCTTGCATATAGCAATTAAGCAGATTTGCTTGGTTGTTTATTATATTTTACAAATTGCATTAAATTTAAAAAAAAGCTATTTCGAGTATATGTATATATTCAAAATAGCAATGAAACCATAGACGATACCGTTAAGAATCTAATTACGAAGCGGTACATATTCCAAACGCGATTGTCTAAAATTGACCGACCACGCATTTTATCTTCTCCGGCATATACAGGAATGCCCCTCTGTCAAGCCGCCATTCAGCAAGGTGTTCGAAAGGGTGCCCTCTGCGGCAATGAAACAACGGAGACCTACTGTTCCAAACATGCTCGCCAGGCCATTCTAGACAAGGCTCAAAAAGACGGCACACGACTCTGTGACATTGCACGAGGGTGCTTTACCGTTCTGGAAGATCATCAATCCAAGTGCACACACTGTCTTCACAAAGCACGCATCCATGATCGCAAGCGGAACGATCAGAAGCGACAAGATCCGACCCTGTGCCTCGATTGCGGGACAAAGCTCACAGAGGAATCAAGGGCAAAAGGAAAACATGACAAATCTTTGAGGCGATGTATTCCGTGTTACAAAAAGTTGCAGATCTATGAGAGTCAGCGCCCCCCTCGTGAACGAAATTATAAAGCAGAGGCCTTTACTAATAAGCATGTGCTATGGAATCACTATGTCAAGAGTGCTCAAAAACGTGGCCTCGACTTTGCACTATCGAAAGCACGATTCCTTGCACTAATTCTGGAACCCTGTTTCTTCTGCGCCTATCAAAAAGATGGAGAAGTAAATGGCCTTGATCGTATAGATAATAATAGGGGCTATGTCGATGAGAATGTAACAAGCTGCTGTACAACCTGCAACTTCTTGAAAGGGAGTCAGCATCCTCAGGAGTTCCTAGACAAACTAGGCGCAATTCATCAATTTCGAACAGCAAAGGAGCCAATTGCACCCGACCTCGTCAAAAAGTGGAACACCACCTATTCGTCTCTGTCAGTACCCCACTACAAGACCTACGCCAAGTCCGCCAATAGTCGCAATATCGAATTTGCAATCTCGGAAGAAGAGTTTGCTGCAATTGTGAAGCAGTCCTGCTACTTGTGCGGAATTGCGACGGATGATACAAATAAGAACGGGATTGATCGGTTTGAGAATAGAAAGGGATATCGACTTGATAACTGTCGCCCCTGCTGCGGTCACTGCAATCTTATGAAACGGGATATTCCATATGAAATAATTATCGAGAAGGCATCCATAATTGCAGATCGCTCTACAGAACTCGTTGCAGCAATCGCCACAAAGAACATCCCTATTCGTAGTTCAAAAACGGCTGCACGGGTCAAAGTAGACGAGCCCCTTGTACAAGAACCGATCTCATTTGACTATAAACCGACCAATGAAGTTATTGTTCCAAAAGAAGGGATGACAGAGGAGATTAGAGCAATCCTTGAGGCTCCGAAGGAACTTATTCCAGTCAAACAATGGAAATCCAAACAGATCTATAAAACAATTCAAGCAAATGAAGAAAACCAGTACAAAGCATTCTGCGAAGAACACAACACAGTTCCAAATGACTGGATGGAGCAATGGACAGCCTTTGTACTTGCCGTCAAAGGAAAGACCTTCGAACAATCCGAACCGGTTCTTAAAGCCTTTGTTGAAAATCTTCGGCGACTACGACACAACAAACTATGTGCAAAAGATCCACTTGAACGAGAAGAACGACAGCAGTGGCCGGCCATCATGGTCGTACGTTTATTCTTAGAAGGAAAGCTCGATGCCTTCAAGGCGTTCACAGAAGCTGCTTCGCAAGAGTCTCCTGAAGATCCGAAATGGAATAAGCGATGGACTGAGTTTGTGAAAACGCTCGAATCGAGTCGCACAAATGAAGAAACACTCAAAGGGTTGTGCAGCAAGTTCATGGCCGCTCAGCGAATTAAAAAATATCGGAGAGCAAAGTAGATGAGACTACTCGGCATCACCCTTCTGGTCGCCGCCACACTCCTATTCGTCATTGTAGGGGGTCGCTTTACCGAGGGATTTTTTGGTACGAGCCCTGGAACTCTTGTTCAGCTCTCTTCATCGCATGTTCCTACGGAAGAAGACGCGGCGGAGGAAATGGCCGCGCGGCGACAAATTGCACAGGATCTGATTGCTATGACGGGGTCTGCGTAAACTTTCTATCCTAAAAATGCGCAATACTCTATAGAACAAATGTCCTTTATCACCTGCAACTACTCAGGAGGTCTAGGCAATCAACTCTTTCAAGCAGGGCATGCCTATGCGGTTGCAAAACGGTGCAACAAACCCTTCTACGCGCTTGAAACATTTATCTGGGATTGTGGTGCAAATCACCCGTCCACCTATTATAGTACGCTGTTAAAGAAGATTCCACGAACACTTAAAGCAGAACAACCGATCGCAGTCCTTGCAGAACGAGGGTGGACGGCCTACAACATTCTTCCTGAAATGCAGCAGAGTCTTGAAAGTCGCCCAGACCATACACTCTGTTTGTACGGAAATTTTCAATCCGATCAGTGTTTTTACGGACTCGATGCAGAGATCAAAGAGCTCTTTACACCTGACGAGGGTGTAAAGGCATGGCTGCAAACAAATACAGATCTGGCCGCCACCTATCCAGAACTCTTTTTGGAGGAAGGATCCGAGACTCGCTGCTTCCTGGGAGTTCGCAGAACGGACTATGTGACCAAGGCGAGTTTCCATAATCCCTGTGGCACAACCTATTTTACGAAGGCGATGGAGAAGATGGGATCTATGAAGTACTATATCGCAAGCGATGACATTGCCTGGTGCAAACAGAAGTTTGTGGGGGATCAATATGTCTTCATGGAGATTAAGGATGACATTACGCAGTTCTATGCCGGCTGCCTGTTCAAGAACTACATCATTGCCAATTCCACCTATCACTGGTGGATGTCCTTCCTATCCGTGTTCCAAGGAGTCCGTATAATTGCCCCTGATAAGTGGATCTTCGGCTCCAATGCCCGATGGAATCAGTATTCTACGATTTATAGGAAGGGGATGGAGATTGTGGAGCGGCCTGTGGAGACTTAAACATACAGACATATTTCTATTAGATTGCATGGAATCCCTGCTAAATCAATGCCCTAAGTCTGCTGACATTTCAGGGGAAACGATTCTCATTTTTGGAGGGAGTGGTTCTCTTGGAAAAGAGGTCATTCAGCGATGGATTCCATACAATCGCATTATAAATGTATCACGAGATGAAGAGAAACAGTGGGCTCTTAAGATGAGTGTGCAGCATCCAAATTTAAAGCAGATGATTGGGGATATTTCGATTGAAGATGATGTTATGCGTGCTGTACTTGTGCATAAACCCACAACTATCTGTATTTTTGCATGCCTGAAGCATATCGATATCTGCGAACTCTATCCTGCCAAATCGATCACAAATAATTCAAACGGAATTATTAATGTACATACGGTGCTGCAAAAATATGCGCAGCACACAGTTGAGCGCGTCCTCTTTGTCAGTACGGACAAGGCCTGTCTGCCGATTACGACCTATGGATGTTGTAAGGCTATTTCCGAGTTTTTTCTTCAGGGAGTATTGCCAGGAAAAACGAAGTGGGTGGGGATTCGATATGGAAATGTGCTGAATTCAAGTGGCTCTATTATTCCGTATTTAAAAACGAATCGATCGCCTGAAAAGCCCTATACACTGACTCATCCTGATATGACCCGGTTTATTATGACTCTTGCACAGAGCGTGAACCTTATTGAATATGCGCTTGTGCATGGACAACACAATGAAATTATTATACCCTTTATTCATTCGATGAAAATTGCAGATCTCTTCTCCATCTTTGAAGCCAAATATAACAAGAGTCGTATTGTCACAGGCCTTCGTTGTAAAGAGAAGATTCATGAAGACCTTATTTCAATTTCGGAGGCTAAAAATACCTATAGCAAGGGAGCCTATTATCATGTAACTGCGCATCCTGTGACAGAAGGAAATGCAGATCCATTTGATAGTTCTCAGAATATCATTCATCCTGAAGCTCTTGCAGCCTATTTGACAGTACAATCGCTTCTCGACTAGGGCGTCGAATAGAATGTGCCATCTACCGCAACATAGCCCGCTACTCCTACGCCATCTATAAGTGTCTTTGGGTTGCAGAGGGGGGGAAGAATGGTCTCCAAGCCGATCGGTTGGCGCTGATAAATAGAGTTACACTGTTCAATAACTGTCTTAAATTCCTCCATGCGGCTCTGGGGCACGGAATAGACAACCGTTGGGTGCACCTCTGAATTAACCAGCATCTTGTTAAATGAATAGTCTGTCATAGAAAATCGGGATTTACGAAATGCATCCGTGAGCCAATAGCGACCCGAGATCTTAAACATGCGACGAAAAGGGGTTGCAGCCAAATGCCGAATGGCATGGCGCGTCTGAAGTAGTTCTCCATAGCCTTTCTTATTGCTCTGAATACAGGCCGCCTGTATCTCCTTGTCTTCATAGCAATTTAGATAGATATCGACCTTCTTTTTTAAAACAGCAGTCATTGCTTCGTCAAGGTTGGAGCATTCTGAAAGAACAATAAGGGTTCCATCTTGCAAGGCGCGAATCGATGCAATTGTCTTCAGAGTCTGCTCAAATCGATCCTGGGCTGAAAATACACTTCGAACACGAGTATACGACCAAGCTGCACGCCCCGTATTAATTACACTTGTAATTAAGAATACATCCTTTGCTACGAATGATCGATAGGCATCCATGTGCAGTGCTAGTTCGGCCATTTGATCTTGAATAGTCGGGACTCCATTCGGCGTAAGAGAACTGAGCGTATAGTACTTAGTACCGTTTGCTAAGGGCACAATCGTGGTTCTAGAATCACAATAGAGCCGATTCGCTTCCACGAGGATCTCATATTTAGAAAGAGTATTTGCCGAATAGAGGTGTTGGATGCGATTTGTAAAGTCTTGGCGCTCAATGATGCTATAGATCGTCTTTGCGAGCTGACACGTAGTAAGACCATTCCAGTAATGATCCGTATAGCCATTGACTGTTCCTTGACTATGAAGGAACCATTCTAGAAGCCCCGATGCACCCGAGACTTCGGGGCCAATGATACTGCAGCGCAAAACAATGCAGGTGGATGGCTCCCCCTTCGCCTTGCTCTGGCCATAGAGATCTGCTGCATCAGGTACATCCGATTCCTTACAATCTGCCACAGCGCCTGAAAAGACACAATTGGTACTCACATGAATGAGAGGAATGCTCATTTCATGACAGAGCGCCGCTAATTCGAGTGGAAATGTAGTATTTAGCTGTGTCATTTCATCAATACTATACTTTTTCTGAGGAATGGCGCCAATACAGTTCACAATGCAGCAATCATCTGACAGGACCCCTTTCAGTACTGAAAGGGGCTGTGTCAGAGCATTGAATTCTTGCCGGCGAATGGGGACAATTTGCGCCGATTGTTGAGAACCGATGAACTCCATCATAGATCCGAGCATTCCATTTGCTCCTAGGATAATCACGCGCATTTAAACAATACATAATGTAGTTGTGTATTGTTTAAATTCACAATGCGACTCTGTATCATTGATCCAGCGCACAACATTCCCGGATTAACTCGACTATTTCCCGAGGCAGACTATTATGCACATGAGCCCGATAGTTTCTTTAACTATAGTTGGACAAATCATATGTCAAATAACGAGTTTGAAAGACAGTATGGATTTCGATACAAGACTGATTGGAGTTCTATTACATCAGAGAATTACGATCATGTGTTTATTGTATTTACATTATATGATGCTCTTGATAAACCAGAATATCAAAGCCATATAGCACATAGCATGCTACAGAAAATATATTCACTTATCCGATCTCAATCATTTAAGCATATTGCACTGTTTGATACATATGATTATCCATATGATCCAAATATATATCCTGGACAGCCTGTAAATACATATTTCAAACGCAACTATTCAAATAGAATTACATATCAGTCGAATGTAGTCCCTTTTCCACTGTCAATGTTTTGCAAACCATGTGTTATGTGGAAAACACTTGATTATATTGATAACGCGAAGAGTTCTTCTGACAATAGAATAATGAATGCGGTTTGGATAGGGGGACTCTATAAACATATAGATTCAACAAATACATATATTCGTGATCGTACTATAATTCATAGTCAAATTAAAAATCATATTGTATCCTATAACTATCTTCCTTATGATGAATATATTAAGACATTCAAACAATATGCAATTTGTATTGATTTATGCGGAGTTGGTGATCCAAACAAACGAACCTTTGAGATCTTTGCATCGGGTGCTCTCTGGATGTCAAATATCCAAGATTTAAATTGGGGGTTTGAAAAAGAGGATCGATTTTCGGATCTCTGTATTTTTACAGATGGTGACGATTTTATTAAAAAGAAGATGATCCTTTTAGGAGATCGAGAAATCTATTTTGCGGCATTAGAGCAGCAAAATAGACTCGTATATAAATATTTTAATAAAGATGCATTGCGAAAGTATATCGTTAAGAATCTAATCGTATGATTATATATTTATTGTATTTACTCTATATATCTCCTTATATCGCTCTGAATCTGCTCGAAGAAGTCGCAATTGGTCTTTTTCTAAATCCTCTGCGTCTCCAGGCCGTGCTATAAAGAGTGCCTTTGGTCGTTTATTTAAATCTTCCGTATTCTCGCTCATATAGGACATCGTTACAAAAATCCGCTTGGCCGAAGAAGGACATACAACTGGCTCAGGATTCCCGTGCCACGAATAATCATTGCATGTAAAGAGAATAAGACGATTGCAAATAGGTGCAATATCATGTACTTTTTTATCTAATTTTGCTGACGGATTTGCCGCGTTGTCCCCTTTCCACAATTCCAGTTTACAGCCATAAGATTCTTCCCAGTTCGCACTTAGATAGAGTCCCAATGTCAACTGCTTTTTACAATTCATTGTCGGATGAATTCCAGCATCTACATGAATATCAAGCCGATCGCCGCTTTCATAGGTGTGAACTCCCCAAAAATTGCGACTAGAATCACGAATCAATTTGTAGCCACAAATAGCAGATAACTGATCTATAAACGCATCCGATTCAAATTCTGCAAATAATGTTGCAAGATGCTGTGGAAAATTTAATTTATCTCGTAGCGTATACTTTTGCTCAAATGGATTATTGTATCGATCCCATGCATCGGCAGATATATCCAGAATCTCTTGTTGAAGTGCATGCACACGATCCGCACTTAGAAAATTATCAATATATACATGCGGAAACGGTATCGCATCTATATATTGGCGTGTATCGACAGTAGAGAGCATCTTATTCTATAAGCAATCACGATTTTTTAGGCTCATTGTTCCACTATTGACGGTCAAAGCTGACTTTATGAATTGCAGTGCCCTTCATATTATTGCCACGAGTTCCATCAAAATACAGTCCGTCAAATGAATCAGTGATATACCGGTTGTTGGTGAATGAGCATGCAAGCGCAAAAATCGATTCGATCACCCGCCGCAACCTATTCGTTGTCATAGTCGATTCGAGCTCAATAATATGTGTTTTGATATCTAACTCTAATAGAAAGTCGTAGGTTATAATACAGCAACCTCCAAAGCATCCTGACCATAGATTCTTTTTAGGGTAGATCTCTTTGCAGTACTCTGCAAAGTCAGAGGGAGGAAGTCTTGCAATCACATGATGCACAAGATCATCATGTGTAACAATCTTGTGTTCTGTGTTGTAGTCGGTGACAGGCTCTTTAATACTGTTCCATTCTGTACGATGATTATTGAAGTGCCATATATATTGGATATTGCGCACATCTTCTACAATAAATTCTTTCTTAACACGCATACTATCTTGGAGCAAAATGGCCGTATCAAAATAGTGCTTTTCTTTAAAGTATTTTAATAACTGCATATCTGCGGGATACTGTGCAGTCTCTCGTTCAAATATGACAGCTGGATACTGTTGCACAAGAGACTCTACTAAGCTTTTGTTGGATGTAAAGTCTATAACCACTACACATGTATTGGTTGGATGAAATAGTCGAATACTATCTAGACATTCGCACATAGAGAGCCTATGTGCTTCTTCACGAATACATCCAGCCACTATGAATCCAAACATACTGTATATATATAGACTCTATTTCTTTAGATTAATTAGCTCAGCCATTTAAGATGCTTTGCACCAATTTTACGGGCAATGGAGATACCAGGATTCACAGGAATGGTTACAATTTCAAACTCATGATTATGTTCCAATCGAATTTTCTCAATTGTCTTATAGGCATCACCACATAGCGAAGGATTTGACCAATATTCTGAAACTGGATAACTATCATGAAAGAAAATAATACCATCATCCACCATATGTTCTTTTAGATTTAGGAAATCCTTGTAACTTGCTTCATGACTGTGACAGGCATCAATAAATCCCATTTCAAGTTGGAGATTTGCACGCAGACTTGAGAAAAAATCATCGGTGGACATTTCATAAAATGTGAATTGACTATAATTCTGTTCAATATATGCAATATTTGTTTGGCGCGTAATATCTACGCCGATATATTTTTCTGGAATATATGGAATGAGCGCTTTCGTTGCTTCTGCATACTGAACCCCTAGTTCAATAAAGTTTTTGGGTTTTATGAGACGTACATAATATTCAATCAATTCAATATGATTCAGAGAGAGTTTCCCTCTCACTTCGGGATTTCGTCTATGCAATGGTGTCGTATAGTCTACAGCGACTACGGGTGGATGATATTCTTTTACAATCTGTAGTTGATAGTAATCGGACGGCATGTGATTTTGAAATGATGACATATAGAAAATAGATATAGGTATTATTTAAGCCCCCGTCCATTATGAACGGGGGCTTAAATTTATATTAAGCGGTACTAGTATATGGATCCTACTCGAATTAAAGAAGAAATACGAACACATGGTAATACAAATTTTATTACAGAGTCTGGCCTTCCAAGTGGCCATCAGATATTTGCAATTGGCGACAGTCATACAATATTTTTTTATAATTCAATGAAAATAAAAGAACATTGGGGATTTAACTGGAAAATTCCATTGACTATCTATACACTGTTACGCGATAATCTCAATATATACGAAGTGGGGTCTCGATTGGGAAATGGACATGAAAAATATAATATAGAGGCAGGCGATCATGTGCTATTTTTTTATGGATACAACGATATACAAAAAAATATTTATCTACATGCAAAAGACAGATGGAATGACGAAATAACAACCATCATTGCACAGTATATACAACGCTTGCAAGAATTTAAAGACCTCTATAAAATCAATGTGATTGTTCCATGCATCTATCCAAATCCGCGACCAAGAGCTGTAGGAGTAAATTGCATGGGCTCTGACAAAGAGCGGCAAGCCTATACTGAACGAGCCAATCAGTTACTACGTGAACAATGTGCGATACACAACATTGCATTCTTAGATATCTATTCTATTATAACGGACAGTGAGGGGTATATTCGCGCAGATTTTACCACAGATCTTATTCATTTAGACTATAATAATGAGTCTGTGCGGCAATTGGTTGAAACAGAAATATTTAAATTATGCATCTAATTGAATATTTAGCACATCCAAGAATCGCTGAAAACAGACCCTATCCGTCAACTCTTCTTGTACATAGGCCGCTGGATCATATGTAGGAATGGCCGCCAGAAACTCATCCAGGCGGCCCGTAAACTCCTCATTCGAGTAGACTTTGAGACCACAACGATCATCCCAGTACTGGGCCGAAGTGGCCAGCAATGCCTCTTTGTGATGTGCATAGGTATAGCGCCCATAAAACTCCTCCTTCATGGTTTTTGCATCATAGAGATAGATCGGTGTCCCTGTGGCCAAACATTCTTCCAGTGCAAACCCTTGGGATTCGTGACTTCCAATCCAGATCATGAACTTCGTCCGTTTGAGAGTCTCGATATACTCTTGACGCTGATAGGATCCGTATTTATAGACCTTGTATCGTAGACCTTTCGCCTTCACAATCGATTCACAGTGTGCCAACAGGCTGGGATGGCGAGCCTTTGAATAGAGAATACAATCAAAGTCATACTCTGTAGAGGCTGCCTTTGGCTGAATATCTTCTAGTCCATTTGGAAGCGCTACAAACGGAATGTGAGTCGCAGACCCTACAAACTCTTTGTGCACAGTCACATTCCAGTCACTCAGACAGTTATAGATGCACCGAGTTCCGTGCTCAGGCTTCGATTGTGTAAAGAGCGCATGGCTGGCGTTCGGAAACACGAAAAACTGGGGGCCAAAGATAAACTTCGATTTAGGATGGCGATCGGGATTGACCCATGTTCCAGGGCACCAGATAATATCGTACCCGTTGTCTGGGAACTGGGTCGAATTTGTGCGATGATACTCTATTCCAAAGAGGGCACAGGCTCTCACAATAAATTCTGCATTGCGAGGATGGGAATCCCCAACTTGCAGCAGTTTCATATGATATATAACCCAATTCTGCCTTTAGACTAAGCTCTCAAAAAATTGTAATAACATAGCACCTTTGGCACATAGACATGCTTCGACCCGTGCAGACGATTCAGGTCTTCTGTGAAGCGCCCATCCGAACCGAGGCCGGCATCGTGCATGTCCCAGACCAGATCCCCTATCAGTTGCCGAGGGACAATGTATTGTGCGGTATCAATGAACTTCTCCTGTAGACGGCCCCCCTTTACAATTAGCTGCTTATTGCTGTGATACTGATCGAACGTATAGAGGTGATCGAGGTCAAAGGAATCGAGTTCCGTCCAGAACGCGTCGTGGACAATGTTGTCGTCGTCCAGATAATAGACGAGGCCATCGGTAATGAGGCTAAGCGCCAAGTTCCGCTGGGGATTGCCCCAGCATCTGATTCCGCATTCGAGTTCCGAAATCTTGGGATTGTCCAGGAACTGTTTCTCATAGGTACGGGGCGCGGTAGTTCCTTTTGCCGGCGACGTATCATACACAATATACCAGCGATCAATCTTGTCGAATTGAATAGACTCGGCAATCCTCTTCAGATTTGCAGGGCGGCTACAGGGCGTAATAATCGAAAGGCTGGGCATTCTTGACATCCTATTCGTCGTAAGTTTAGGTTCTAGCAAGGCTTCCTAAAACAAAAGAGTTTTCGAAAGCAAGGCTTCCTAAAACAAAAGAGTTTTCGAAAGCAAGGCTTCCTAAAACAATCCCAAGAACTTCGTTCTCAAAAGATCCGGCGGTGGATCTCCTGCATCTTCAGGAAGGGTATAGGTCAGAGTTTCACCACCGACCAACGGTGTAAAGATCTGAACAGTCAAATGGAACTCTTGTAGCACAAAGGTCAGTGTATTGTACCGGTTGAGCTTGTCCTTGCCCATTTTTAACAAATGGTCTGTGAACGGTTTGATCAGAGGGGCTTTCGGAGCGATCTCCTTGATCTTGGCGATAATGGCATCACGAACATTGTACCGTTAAGAATCTAATTACGCCTCCTCCTTTGGAGGGGCGTAATTAGATTCTTAACGGTATAAATCATCAAATTTAGAATTGACGATTTATGCATACATGATTTCTAGCGGTTCCAGATACGACGAATAGGGTTGTGCGGTCGACGTCGGGCGATCCAGGCTCAACAGTTCTTGCAAGGCTTCCAGGCGCCTCTCAAGAGGCTCCATTCCAGAATACTCTTTTTTGCGGCTCAGACTCTTCCAGCGCCATTCGAACGAGAGGGCGGCATGGTTGTCGGGGAAGCCCTGGACATAGCAGTGGCGGATCCAGGCGCCTGGCTTTCTTGAAGTGGCTTTCGCACCTCCTTTTAGTAGTCCATTGTGCTGCCTGAGACGGCGGTCACGATCAACGGTGGCACCGACATAGGTGGCGCCGTCGGTGGATACGAGGAGGTAGACGACCCAGCTCATTCTTTACTTACGACGACCTTTTTGTTTACGCCGGCGCGTCCCACCCATGGATCTTACTACAGGAAGAGGGCGGTCGGCCACTGCATTTGCATTTGCTCTTGCTCTTGGAGCAGCGACTGCTGCTGCTGCTTCAGCATTCCATAGCATAAACAGGTTATTCAAGCAGCTCTGTAATTTGGAAGGCACACCCCCCAGCAAGGGGGGAGTTTGTATGGTATCTTGTAATCCTGCTAGAAGGTCTCCTAGATTTTGAATAGATACATACTCTGATTTATTCCATACACAGCCATGCTTTACTACACGATACATGGTTTTAATAACGATATCGTTAAAAACAACATCATTATTTGCAATATTTACACTATTTATAATCACATTTAGTAACTCATCAAATAGCTGTAATTGTACAGAACGCATATCTTGTACTGATATTGCAGCAGGCTTCTCTTCATTATTATTGGCGATGTCTTCATTTCTAACAGCTTCATTATCATTATCATTATCATTATCATTATCATTATCATTATCATTATTAATCTTGCCCACCCTAGCCCTAAGCGGTTCTAATTTCGAAATTTTTAAAATACTTGCCTCTAACTGTTTAAATGTAGTGTTGTATGTCTGTGTTGCTGCACTAGTTTGCAATTCATTTTCTATCCACCCCATAATATTACTGTAAGGCCATGTATCAATCGTTGCACCTTCTAACTTCTCTCTTAAATGTGCTATATCTATTTTGGAAGGAGGAGCGGTAGTTAGATTTTTGCGCAGTTTCATAAATGCGGCAGAGGCAGCCACAAATGCAAGTGGTTCTAAATCATTATAGGAAGAATTATCAAAACGTCCCACTCTTTCCAGCAGCGTATATACATCATCATACTGTTTGAGTACCTTCTCTAGTATATAGTTGCCGTTTGCGCTTTTAAGATAATACAACCCTTTCCATTTTTCCGCTTGCATCGCAGCATCCGATGGCAATGGATGCAATGAAATAAGTTTATACTGTCCTTTTACCAGAATTAGTGAAATTCCGTAAAATAGTAGGAAAAAGTATGCGGCCAATACATCCAGTGTAATGCCGAGGCCAAACATCGTTGTCATGCGGCCATCTCCACTGCATTTTCGATCAATCAATGCATTTATTTTTAATACACTGGCCAAAGTTTTCCTGCTTACTTCATTCTGTACGCCAGGAAAATCGGCATCAGGCACTGCCAGTCCTGCTTCAAGAGCAAGAATATAAGGTGACCATGTAATAGGGGAATCGCCTCGGGCAGTTGTTAATAAGCCGCCTCTTCCTCCTGAAAAATTGGCTATTTTACAGATTGTATTCACGGAATAGGGCGTCGCTCCATGTGTACAGATTAATTTATATACATTATTTACTTGACAATATACATCTACCTGCAATTGTCCACCCTGCTTCGTAAATACTTCGCATACATTCGGCAGACCCGCATTTAATACAACGCCATCTCTACCGTTAAGTGTATTCATAAGATTCTCTCGTTCGACTGCAGATGAATATAATAGGCCCGCCTCTCGATCTAGTTCTGCCCTGTTTGTATCTGTCCCCTCAAAAATAACATTCCATCCTCTGTTTTTAATAGGGGGCACTACCGAAAGGCCTTCACATGCATTCGTATATTTTTTAATAGGAACGGCCTCAGAGGCCGCATCCAGTTTGTCAAAATTAATTGAAGCTTTTTCAATTTGAATTCCTTTTTCCACCATTGCGCGAACAAATCCATCCTTCCCCCATACGTGCAAATGATCGGTTGCTTCAAATGCTACAACTGGATCAATTCTACTTATATACCCTGCCAATTCATCGACTGCTCGAACGCCATTCGTCACATCTAATAAATTTCCTTGCGCAATTATTCGTTGGTTCGATGGTAAAAATGGACTAAAGCCGCCGAAGAGACGCAATCCATTTGTTAACTCATCAATCTTTATAAGTGCAAAATGTTCTAATTTCTCTTGGCTTGCAACGGCCCCGATCGCCGTTACTAGTAATTGCAGCTGCTCTCGAATCCACGTATTTTCAACAGATGGATTTATTACGCACAGCTGCATTGCATTGGCAATTACTGCATGCGCATCTTGGGGAAAATCATGACATGCATCCACGACCTTTAATACTTTTGTATATGTGTAAAATAATCGAAGGGGCTGCCACTCACCGCCCCTTGCCAATCTTCGTGCAGTATCAATGGGTCTCTCAAATTTCACAACAGGGGGAGCATCCTCTCTTACAGGAGGCGTAAATGCAGCCCAGGTTGGATTCGCTTTTATTTGAGTCATCGATATAGGAACTGTCATATCAAACCCCTCCCATAATAGGTTGGCCAATGCATTTGGCTCTTTTGCATCAGGGCCTCGTAAATCGTCCTCGGTTGGATCGAGAAGAGCATCCATCAGACGTTTATATTCGGCATCCATTTCAGATCCATCCCTATTGAGGACAGAATCTTTTCGGGGAGAACTGAATTCTTGCAGAAATGCGGGATCTATTTCAATAATGTTTTCATTATTCATTAATAGGCTGTTTACTGATACGGTCACGGAAGGATTACCGTTCGGACGTACCCTATTTGTAAATACATGACCGTTGTGAAAAAGAAGTTTGGCGATCGGAGCTCCTCCACGAACAGGGGCTCGAACCACCGGCAAACGGGGGCGGGCTTTCAAGGGCCCATAGGCGGTAGGATATTTTTTTGCTCGAATGTCTGGCGCCGGCAATTGATCAACAGGATCATCATATGTAAAATAGGTTGTATGCGGATCGATTGTTGTTGCGATTGTACGATTCCTTTTAATCTCAATATACATGTCTTCCTCATCAAGTCGACGATTACCATCTGCACCTTGTAACAGCGCGATATCCTCTTCCGAATAGGGTATTGCAAATGAATCCTGAGTCAAAGGATCTGTGCCTATTTTATAAAATACGAGCGCTTGCCCTCCCTCTATAATTCTCTCTCGTATCTTGCTCGGCTGATTGAGGTCTTTTAGTTCTTTCGTAAGATTTTCCCTCTCCCCTTTTACTGCCTTTTGCTGATCTACCATCTCTTTCGATTTCAGTAACTCGGCCAATGTCCCTCGAACTTCAGGGATATTGAATATCCTTTCTTCCACTGTTGCAAAGGGTAGGCGCGATTTTCCTATGATAGCATTTAGACTTGCGGCTTGCAAATACTTCTTATTAAAATCTTCAAAACGTTTTTGCGTTTGGTCATAGAGATTGACTTGAAGTGAATATTGAAGTAATCTTGCTGCATCTCGTCCAATTGGTTTGCGACCTGGATGATGAAATACTTTCCTGTTTGGAAAGAGATTCTTTAACTCGTTTATAAGTTTGCTTGTTTGCCTAAAATGGGTTTTATAGATAAGCATGCTGCCCCTTGCTTCTTTGTCATTGTCCCATGCAGTTGTCTTATAGTCCTCGTAGTTGAGGTGAGGGAGTGCACTATTTACCTCGTACACTGGTGTTTCTATATACGTCTTTACCTCAGTCTCCTTTTGATTGCGAAACAGATTCTGAATCGCAGTCGCCATTGCTTGAAGCTGTGCATTGGTTATCTCACGATTCATGTAGGCTTCTTGAAAGGCGACACATCTGCTCTGTATCTCGGCAGACACTTCCAACCCTTTCAGTGCCTGTTCAGATGCATATTTGGTATATTCCTCCTGTAGGATGCTACGTAGATTATCGCGTGCAATAATTGCGGCCCGAATACGAAGGGCTTGCTCTTGAAGCTGAAAAGAAGTAACACTATTGCTCAGGTAATTTGCCTTAAATTCGTCATACATTACCTGTATTTCTGCGGATAGCCTTTTTCCCGCAATAAAAGTCGATACAATAGTATAGATTGGTTTTTTAAATAGATCTACCTTCTTTATTTTACGCGTAAAAGTACGTTTGAATTTTGCTTTCAGGCCTTTCATTGCTTCGTATAAGTTCGAGCTACGTTTTGCTTTCAGGCCTTTCATTTCTGCATTTAAGTTCAATCTACGTTTCGTTTTAACGACAGCCTTTGGCGGCATCCTCTACCTACAATCTCTGATTAAAATTTGATCAGACGGCCGCTATCCACAAGACCCAACTATGTCCTATCTCATTCAACCTGACCTTTCCCAGCCCGTCGGCGATCTCCCCGCCAATCCTCTCAAGCATCCTCTCGATCCCTTCCAGCAGTATGCCCAGAAGGCCATTCATCTGAATCACAACATCCTTGCCTGTGCCCCTACCGGTACTGGCAAGAGCGCTGTCGGAGAGCTCGGCATCTTCAAAGCCCTTGCAGAAGGCAAACGGGCCTTCGTCACGACTCCCATCAAATCCCTGTCTAATCAGAAGTTCGGCGACCTCAAACGCCAGTTCCCTGATGCAACGGTCGGCATCATGACGGGCGATGTGAAGGACCGACCCGATGCGCAGATCCTCGTCATGACCACGGAGATTCTTCGCAATCTGCTCTATAAGACCGGCTCCAAGACACAATCACTCGGTCTCACGGCCTCCTTGTCACTTGAGAACCTTGGACTGGTGGTCTTCGACGAATGCCATTATATCAACGATCCCGATCGCGGCAAGGTCTGGGAA
>Ga0114971_10000827_pt1 | contig 21019 bp, 19 predicted proteins | sample M_140625_MF_Meta_FD_87320 | JGI IMG/M metagenome (GOLD analysis project Ga0114971, IMG submission 87320) | Freshwater microbial communities from Lake Montjoie, Canada to study carbon cycling - M_140625_MF_MetaG | ecosystem: Environmental > Aquatic > Freshwater > Lake | place: Lake Montjoie...
ATGACCGCGGCGCGAGCCCGCGAGGCGGCACGCAAGGCTCGCGAGACGGTGCGCAAGAGCGCGCTGACGGGCGGAGGCCTGCCCGGCAAGCTGGCCGACTGTTCCGAGCGCGATCCGTCCCTGACCGAGCTTTTTATCGTCGAGGGCGACTCGGCCGGCGGCTCTGCCAAGCAGGGACGCGATCGGCGCTTCCAGGCGATCCTCCCGATCCGCGGCAAGCTGATCAACGTGGAGAAGGCTCGCTTGGACAAGGTGCTTCAGAACACGGAGATCCAGACCATGATCACCGCCGTAGGCACCGGTATCGGCGCGGGTGATCAGGAGGGCTCGTTCAACTTCGGGAAGCTGCGCTACGGCCGGATCATCATCATGACCGACGCCGATGTGGACGGTTCGCACATCCGCACCCTGCTGCTTACGTTTTTCTACCGTCAGATGACGGAGTTGGTGCTGCGCGGATGCGTCTACATCGCCCAGCCCCCGCTCTACCAGATCAAGCGCAAGAAGCGCGAGGAATACGTCGATGATGACGCGCAGCTCACGCGCATCCTCATCTCGCTCGGCGCGGAGGACGTGAAGCTGGTCCACCTCAAAAACAAGAAGACCTTCAGCGAGACGCAGCTCAAGGAGATCCTCGAACTGCTTGAGCGCCTCTCCAAGCACAGCAACGCGATCAAGCGGTTGGGTGGGGATTTCGAGAACTACCTTGAGGCGCGCGACGTCAAATCCGACAAGCTGCCTGCCTATCTTGTGAAGATCCGCGACGGCAACCAGGAGCTGGTCGAATACTTCCACGACGAGGAGGAACTTAAAAACTTCGCGACAAAAAATCGTGACCTCAACCTCTTCGAGGTCGAAGCGCCCGAAGGCGAGAGCGTCGAGGCCACGGCTAAGGAATCCGCTGCTACGCGCAAGCGCCGCGCGCGGCTGCTCGAGATCCACGAGTCCGTCGCGGTCGACAAGCTCATCAAGGAACTGGCCAAGAAAGGCCTGGAGATCGACCACTACACGGCGACCGACAACCCGATCTTCCACCTCATTGAAGGCGAGGGCGAGCGCGAGAACAAACACGAGATCTTCGCCATCCCGCGCATCCTCGAGCTGGTCAAGGAGATCGGGCGCCGCGGCGTGCAGATCAAGCGATTCAAGGGACTCGGGGAAATGAACGCCAAGGAACTCTTCAGCACGACGATGGACCCGCAGAAGCGCCGTCTCCTGCGCGTCAAACTCGACGAGACCAACGCCGTCGAGGCTGACAAAATGTTCACTGTCCTCATGGGCGACGTGGTCGAACCGCGCCGCCATTTCATCGAAGACAACGCCCTCAACGTCCGCAACCTCGACATCTAAATCTTATGCCTGCCAAAGCCGCCGAACCGAAAGCCGAACCCGTCGCCGACAAGGCGACCACGCAACGCAATAAAAACCTCGACCTAGCGCTCCAGCAGATCGCCAAGGACTACGGCGACGGTGCCATCATGCGCTTGGGCGACCATTCGCATTCGAACATCGACGTCATCCCGACCGGCAACATCCTCATCGACCGCGCCCTCGGTGTGGGAGGGTTTCCGCGCGGGCGCATCGTCGAGATCTACGGACCCGAGTCCTCCGGCAAGACGACGCTCACCCTCACGGTCATCGCCCAGGCGCAGAAGCGCGGCGGACTTGCAGCCTTCATCGATGTCGAGCACGCGCTCGATCCGAAATATGCGCAGCGTCTCGGCGTCAATCTCGACGATCTGCTCGTCTCCCAGCCCAACTCCGGCGAGGAGGCCCTGCGCATCTGCGAGACACTCGTGCGCTCCAACGCCCTCGATGTCATCGTGCTGGATTCGGTCGCTGCGCTTGTCACCAAGCAGGAACTCGAAGGTGAGATCGGCGATTCCACCGTCGGCGCGCAGGCCCGTCTCATGAGCGCAGCCATGCGCAAGCTGACCGCGCTCATCGCGAAGGCGCGCACATGCTGCATTTTCACCAACCAGATCCGCGAAAAAATAGGCGTGATGTTCGGCAGTCCCGAGACGACGCCCGGCGGCAAGGCGCTCAAATTTTATTCCAGCGTGCGCTGCGATATCCGCCGGATCGGCGCGATCAAGCAGAGCGACGGCACGGTCACCGGAAACCGCACCCGCGTCAAGGTGGTCAAAAACAAGGTCGCCCCGCCGTTCACCGAGGCGGAGTTCGACATCATGTACAACGAGGGCATTTCCAACGTCGGTTCGCTGATCGATGTGGCCCTGGAAAAAAACGTCATCGAGAAACGCGGCAGCTGGCTCAGCTTCAAGGGCAACCAGCTCGCGCAGGGCCGTGACGCAGCCAAGGAAGTTCTCAAGTCCGACGAAAAACTTTATCAGGAAATCGAGGAAGCCACGCTCGCCGCGCTGAACACGCTGGAGGCGGCATAACTCAAAGCCCGGCGCCCCGGGATGGCGCCCCGCTGGAACTGAAGAGCCGGTGCCCGACAGCGGGCCGGCCGACCAATCCGCATGAACATTCACGAATACCAAGCCAAGGAGCTCCTCACAAAATTCGGCGCCGACAATCCACGCGGATCGGTGGCGCGCACGCCGGCCGACGCGGAGCGCGTTGCGCGTGAACTCGGCACCAATTCCCTCGTGGTCAAGGCGCAGATCCATGCGGGCGGACGCGGAAAAGGAACCTTCGCCAGCGGGTTCAAGGGCGGCGTCCATCTTTGCAAAACATCCAGCCAGGCCCGCGACCTCGCCGCGAAGATGCTCGGCCAGACGCTGGTCACGCATCAGACCGGGCCGGAGGGCCGGCAGGTCAACCAGGTGCTCGTGGCGGAGTCGGTCGAGATCGAGAAGGAATTTTATTTCGCCATCCTCATGGATCGCGCGACCGGCAAGCCGGTCATCGTGGCCAGCCGCGAGGGGGGTATGGACATCGAGGAGGTCGCGGAGAAAAGTCCCGACAAGATCCTCCGTGAATCCGTTGATCCGGCGTTCGGGCTGCAGCCCTACCAGACGCGCAAGCTGGCCCGCGCACTCGGTTTTGCACCGGCGCAGATGCGTGCGGCGTGCAAGCTTTTCGCGGCGCTCTACCGTTGCTTCACCGCCTGCGATTGCTCGATGGTGGAGATCAACCCGCTGGTTTTGACCAAAGGCGGCGATGTGCTCGCGCTCGACGCCAAGTTTTCTTTCGACGACAACGCGCTCTTCCGTCATCCCGACATCGTCGCGCTGCGCGATGTGGCCGAGGAGGATCCGCGGGAGGTAGCCGCCTCCAAATACCACCTCAGCTACATCGGTTTGGACGGCAATATCGGCTGCATGGTCAACGGCGCGGGCCTTGCCATGGCGACGATGGACATCATCAAGCACCACGGCGGCGATCCTGCCAACTTCCTCGATGTCGGCGGCGGGGCCAGCGAGGAGCAGGTCACGGAGGCGTTCAAGATCTTGCTCTCCGATCCGAAGGTGAAAGCGATCCTCGTCAATATTTTCGGCGGCATCATGAAATGCGATGTCATCGCCCAGGGCATCCTCAACGCGGTGAAAATTCTCAAACTCAGTATCCCTCTCGTCGTTCGTCTCGAGGGAACCAATGTCGAGGAGGGCCGCAAGCTGCTGGCCGAGTCCGGTCTGCCGATCGTCAATGCATCGGATCTCGATGATGCGGCCAAGCAGATCGTGGGGCTCGCGCCGAAGGAGTAATTTTATGTCCGTTCTCGTCGATAAAAACACCCGCCTTGTCGTGCAGGGCATCACCGGAAAGTCCGGCGCCTTCCACACCCGAAACTGCATGGAATACGGCACGAATGTCGTCGCCGGCGTCACCCCGGCCCGCGGCGGCGAGAAATTTGACGAAAAGATTCCGATTTTCGACACCGTGCACGAGGCGCGAGCGCAGACGGGTTGCAATGCGACGATGATTTTCGTCCCGCCGGAGTTCGCGGCTGACGCCATCCTCGAGGCGGCCGACGCCGGGGTTGAGTTGGTTGTTTGCATCACCGAGGGGATTCCGGTGATGGATATGATGCGGGTGAAGGAAATGCTGGAGGGCTCCGCGTCGCGCCTCATCGGACCCAACTGCCCGGGCATCATCACGCCCGGACAGTGCAAGATCGGCATCATGCCCGGCTACATCCACAAGCCGGGTCATATCGGTGTCGTCTCGCGTTCCGGCACCTTGACCTACGAGGCTGTTTGGCAGCTCACCAGCCGCGGCGTGGGGCAATCGACCTGCATCGGCATCGGCGGAGATCCGATCATCGGCACGACCACGCTTGATGCGGTGCAGCTTTTTGCGGCGGATCCGGATACCCACGGGATCATCCTCATTGGCGAGATCGGCGGCAGCGCCGAGGAAGAAGCGGCCGCCTGGTTGAAGGACAACTGCGACAAGCCGGTGGCCGGATTCATCGCCGGGGCAACTGCTCCTCCCGGACGTCGCATGGGTCACGCCGGCGCCATCATCTCAGGGGGCAAAGGAACCGCTTCCGCGAAAAAAGACGCTTTGCGTGCCGCCGGTATCGTGGTGGCCGAAACACCCAGCACTATTGCGGATACTCTACTTTCGGTGATGAAGTGACCCCCGCTCCCGGCGGGATGATGTCATGCCGGCAAAGCGGGATAAAAGTACGTCACCGTTGGCGGCCACTCTTTATATTGAGTAACGATCCTTAAGCTCGCGCACCATGCGTTTGATGTGAGGGTGCTTGCTGCGCGGTTTGAGCAACGCATAGCTGCGGGCTGGATCGCCCCACTCGAGGATTTGAATCCTCACACGACGGACCCCCCATCTGTTCATCTCGGCGCGGGTGGGCTGGTAAAGATCGATGGTGTTGGTTCCGGCCAGCATCCACCCGTAGTCATCCACTTCGTAGATTTCCCCAGTTTCGACCAGCTGGAACTTGGTACCCAATGGCCAGCGGGACCAGTCGGCGGCTGCGCTGTTGATTGGCCCGCGACGCAGCGGTGTGCCGGCGGCGGAGTTCCGGGCATATTTGCGGTGGTCGGACTCGGTATGGGTGTAGGCCGTTGTGCGGACGGTTTGTAAGGGGGCGCGGGCGAGGGGTTTTTCGTATCGGGGAAGTTTCCGCCCGGTGGCGCAACCGACCAATAAAAGGGCGGCGAGGGTCGCCGCGAGGAGAGATACACGGTGCATCTGCTCCTAATGGCATGGGATCCCTCCCCGTGGCCAGCGTAAATTGGGGGCTCGCCTTGCCCCGCATGCCGCGGGTCGGTATGCTCGTCAGCCTGCATGGAACGCTATTTGTTGGCGGGTTCGACGCTTTTTTACCTGCTCGGTTTTGCCAATTCCTTGGTGTTGCTGGGAGCGGGGAAATTCCGTCCAGGCCGCTTGAATTTTGCGGCGATGGCCGCAGGCTTCCTCCTGCAGACAGCCTTTCTTTATCACCGAGGCCATGAGATCGGGCGCTGTCCGATCACCAACTCCTTCGAGATTCTCGTCTTCCTCAGCTGGTCGTTGGCCTTGGCTTACTTCTTTGTCGGCACAACCTACCGCATTTCTTTGCTGGGAACTTTCACGGCTCCGCTGGTCTTCGGTTTGCAACTGGTTGCCCTGCTGTTGCCTGCGGCTCCTGCGGCGGTGCGGCGGGGGCGTCCGGATGGGTGGCTCGAGCTTCACGCCTCCACAAGCCTTGTCGCCTATGGCGTCCTCGCCCTCGCGTGCGTGGCAGGAGTGATGTTCCTCGTGCAGGAGAGGCAGCTGAAGATGCGCGTCCCCGGCTCGATCTTTCATTTGCTGCCGCCGATCACAACGTTGGCCGAGGCGATGCGCCGCCTGCTCTGGCTCGGCGTCGGGTTGCTTTCGGTGGGTATTCTGGCTGGTTTTTTTGTCGGACTCCCCATCGCCCAATTCAAATCGGGCGCGTCGTTCCTCGTTTGGCTTCTCTATGCGGGCGTCCTATTCCTCTGGAACCGCAACATGCTTCACTCGCACCGGGTCGCCCAGTGCTGCGTCGGCGCGTTCCTTATTGCGCTGCTCACGCTGCCGGCCATGTATGCGTTGGGGGGACATCTTTCGAAATGAACATCTTTTGCCTCGGCCTGAGCCATCATACCGCGGGAGTTTCGCTGCGCGAGCGCTTTGCCGTGGAGGAGGGGAAGCTCGGCGAAGCGCTGTCTGCGTTGCGCGAGGAGGCGGCATTGCAGGAGGCGGTTCTGCTCTCCACCTGCAACCGTGTGGAGGTTTACGGGCTTGCTTCCGATCCCGATGCGGCAGCGCTCGCCTGTGCCGACTTCCTGCAGCGCTCCGCCGGCATCGAGGCGGAGTTTTACCGTCGCGAGCAGGCCGAAGGTGCACGCCATCTCTTCCGCGTGGTCTGTGGGCTCGATTCGATGGTGGTTGGAGAGACAGAAATTCTCGGGCAGGTCAAAGACGCCTATGCAGCCGCGCTCGCCACGGGCGCGACGGGATCGACGCTCAACCGCCTTTTCCAGCAAGCCTTCCGTGTGGCCAAGCAAGCGCGATCGGAAACCGGCATCACCCGCGGCGCGGTATCGGTCGGCTCGGTCGCGGTGGAGTTGGCCGAAAAAATATTCGGCGATCTGACAGCTTGCCGCGTCTTGCTTCTCGGTGCAGGCGAAGCCGGCGCCCGCGTGGCACGGAGCCTGCAGTCGCGCGGCGTGCGCGGGCTCATCATTGCCAACCGCACTTTCGATCGCGCGGCCGAACTGGCGGCTGAGCTCGGTGGAATGGCCCTGCACTTCGATCGGTGGCAGTCTGCGTTGACCGACGTGGACATTGTTATTTCATCCACAGCGGCACGCGGGCACTTGCTTTCGGCGGCTGAATTATTGCCGGTGCTCGCCTTGCGCGGCGATCGCCCTCTTTTTCTCGTCGATCTCGCTGTTCCTCGCGATTTCGACCCCTCGCTCAACGAGATGGAAGGCGTCTTTCTCCACGATATCGATTCCCTCCAAGCCATGGCGCAACGGGGCATGGCCGCACGCGGCCGCGAGGCGGAGCGTTGCGAGAAACTCATTGACGCGCAGGTCCAGGAATTTTTCGAATGGGCGCTCCAGCGTCCGTCCTCAGCGCCCGTGGCAGCAAGATCATGAACCCCATCGTGCGATTAGCTACCCGGGGCAGCGATCTTGCACTCGTGCAAACCCGTGACGTGGCATCCAAGCTGCGCGCCGCCTATCCGCACATCGTGGTCGAAGAGGTGATCATACGCACCACGGGCGACCGGGATACCGAAACCGATTTAGCCAACGCGCCTACCGTAGGTCTGTTCACCAAGGAACTTGAGCAGGCCTTGATCGATGGGCGTGCCGACGCCGCCGTGCATAGTTTGAAGGATCTTCCCACCGTGACACCCGAGGGACTCGTTCTCTCGGCCATCCTGCCGCGGGCGGACAGCTCCGACGTTCTGCTTTCGCTCCAGCCCGACGGGCTTGATGGTCTGGCTGCCGGTGCGCGGGTCGGAACGGGAAGTCCTCGCCGCCGCGCGATGCTCCTCGCTGATCGCAGCGATTTGGTGGCGCAACCCATCCGGGGCAATGTTCCCACCCGTTTGTCCAAGTTGGCGGAGGGGGAATATGATGCGATCATCGTCGCCGCCGCCGGTCTCCAGCGCCTGGGATGGTTGGCCGAGGGTCGGTTCGACTTTGCCGGCCGCGAATTGCATGCATCGCGCCTGACCGATTTTTTGCCGGCCCCGGGCCAGGGGGCGGTCGCGGTGGAAATCCGTTCGAGCGATACGGAAATAAAAAAACTTTTGTCCGTCCTGCATGATGCTGCCACGGATTGTGCCGTCAGGGCGGAGAGGGCGGTGCTGGCCGCGCTCGGCGGCGGTTGCCACATGGCCTTGGGCGCCAAGGCACGGGCGGTCGATGGGGATTTGCATCTGGAGGCAGTTGTGTTTGACGCATCCGGACGTCCACCGAAATATGCCTCCGCGACGGGACCCAAGGATCAACCGGATACCTTGGGACAAATCGTCGCCTCCCGACTTCATGACGTCTAAAAAAAGCGGCATTTGTTTTCTTGTCGGAGCGGGCCCGGGTGATCCCGGTCTGCTCACCCTGCGCGGTCGCGAGGTTTTGTCGCGCGCTCAAGTCGTGATTTATGACCATCTTGTCAATCGCGAGTTGCTCGGTTTTGCTCCCGCCGAGGCCGAGCTGATTTACGCCGGAAAAAAAGCAGGCGACCACACGTTGCCCCAAGAGGAAATCAACCGGTTGCTGGTCGAAAACACCCATGCTGGAAAATATGTCGTGCGCCTCAAAGGCGGCGATCCTTTTGTTTTCGCCCGCGGGGCGGAGGAATGCCTGGCTTTGGCCGAGGCGGGCCAGCGCTTCGAGATCGTTCCCGGCGTGAGTTCAGCCATCGCCGGGCCGGCCTACGCGGGTATCCCGGTCACGCAGCGCACGGTGAATTCCGTCCTCACGATTTTCAGCGGACACCATGATCCCTCGGAAACTGCAGCCGGCGAAGTCTATGAGTCGATTGGGAGGGGGCCCGGCACCAAGGTGATGCTGATGGGGGTGGAAAATCTGCGAGGCGTTGCACGGCGCATGATCACGGGAGGAGCCAAGGCCTCCTTACCCGCCGCCGCGATCCGCTGGGCCACGCGCGGTGACCAGCAGGTCGTGCGTGGAACCATCGGCGATATTGCCGATGAGGTTGAGAAGTCCGGTCTGCAGGCTCCAGCCGTGGTGGTCTTCGGCGAGGTGGCGGCGCTGTCCGGCCAACTCGCTTGGACAGCAAACCGTCCGCTTTTCGGCCGCCGAGTCGTGGTCACCCGCAGCCGAGCCCAGTCTGGCAAACTCACAGCGACCCTGCGTGATCTGGGTGCGGACGTCTACGAACTACCGCTCATCCGCCGCGAACCCCCACCCGACCTGCGGGAATTCGGGGAATTGGTCCAAGACGCGCACAGCTACGAATGGATTGTGTTCACGAGCGCCAATGGCGTTGATGCTTTCTTTGAGATGTTTTACAAAATTTACGATGATGCGCGGGAAGTTGGCGGGGTGAAATTCGCCGCCGTCGGGACGGCGACGGCACAGCGAATCAAAGAGCACCGCTACCATACGGATCTTGTCGCCGAGAACTTTCACACCGAATCGCTGGCCGAAACTTTCCGCAAGAACACAGATGTGGAAAACGTGAAAATTCTCGTTGTCCGGCCCGAGGAAACCAGCGGTACCCTCGCCAGCGAACTGGCCGGGATGGGAGCCATTGTCGACGAGGCCATCGCCTACTGCACCGTCCCGGAGGAAGCGGACCGCACTCGTGCGAAGGAGAGGCTCGCTTCGGAGGGGGCCAATCTGGTTGTTTTTACCAGCTCATCGAGCGTGCGCAATTTTTTTACTCTCAATTTACCGGTGGCAAAGGGTCTTAAGTTTGCCAGTATCGGTCCTGTCACCACCCGGACTCTGGAGGAATGCGGTGCCCGCCCAGCGATCGAAGCCCGGCAGCACGATGTTCCCGGTCTGGTCGAGGCGATCACCGAATATTTTTCCCGCTGAAATGGCAGTTCCAAAAAAAATGACCGGTCTGATCTCGATCACGGTGCCCGTTTTCAACGAGGCCGAGGCGATCGGACTGCTCTATGACTCGACGCGGCGCGTACTCGAGGATTTGGGCCGCCCGTGGGAAATTGTTTTTATTAACGATGGCAGCACCGACGGTTCGGATGGCAAGATCAACGAAATCGCGGCTGGTGACCCGCACGTGAAGGTGGTTCATTTCCGCCGCAACTTTGGCCAGACAGCCGCCATGATGGCTGGCTTCGATCACGCCAGCGGGGAGGTGATCATACCGATGGACGGCGACAATCAAAACGATCCCCGCGATATTCCCCGCATGCTGGAAAAAATCGACGAGGGCTACGATGTGGTCAGCGGTTGGCGCAAAGACCGGCAGGATAACGCCCTGCAGCGCAACCTCCCGAGCATCATGGCCAATCGCCTCATTTCGGCCGTTTCCGGCGTTCCACTCCACGACTTCGGCTGCTCGCTCAAGGCCTATCGCGCGGAGGTCATCAAGGGCGTACGCCTTTACGGCGAGATGCATCGCTTTCTGCCCGTCTACGCCAACTGGCACGGGGCGAGCATCACGGAGATCCCGGTCAGCCACCACGCCCGCACGACAGGCTCCTCGAAATACGGTCTCGAGCGCGTGGTCAAGGTGCTGTTCGACCTGCTCACCGTCAAGTTCATGGACAAGTACATGCTGAAGCCGATGTATCTCTTCGGCTTCTGGGGCTTGCTGTTCTTTGTCGCCTCATTTGCTTTTACCATCGGGACATTCTATATGCGCACCCGCGGCTACTTCTTCACCGGAACGCCGCTTCCGATGATGGCGGTCTTCTCCTTCATGACCGGCATTATCTGCGCGCTGATGGGCCTGCTGGCCGAAATGGTCACCCGGACCTTCCACGAGTCGCAAAACAAGGCGATCTATGTGGTGCGCTCGACACAAAACTTCGGCCGCGCGGACGGCTGATTGGCTGGCCGTCCATGTGCGGAATCGCAGGCTTTGTCGGAGCGGGTACCCGCGAGGATCTCGTCCGCATGGTGCGGTGTCTGGTCGACCGCGGGCCGGATGACGAAGGTCTGTGTGAAGCGGAAGGAATGTTTCTCGGGCATCGTCGGCTCAGCATTCTCGATCTCGAGGGAGGGACGCAGCCCATGTGGGGTTCTGACCAACGTCATGCCATCGTTTTCAATGGTGAAATCTACAACTTTGCCGAATTGCGGGCAGAACTTGTCGCGGTTGGCCGGATATTCCGCACCGACCATTCCGATACGGAAGTCCTGCTCTGCGCGTATGCCGAATGGGGTGAGGAAATGGTCCACCGGCTTAACGGGATGTGGGCTTTTCTCATCTACGACCGGTTGCAGCGCCGTTTGTTTGCCAGCCGGGATCGCTTCGGGAAAAAACCTTTTTACTACCACCACGCCCCGGCGCGCGGATTTTTCGCTTTTTCGTCCGAACTGACTTCGCTGCTGCAGCATCCGGAAGTGCCCCGCGGCATTTCGGCCGAGGCCGTGAGGAAATATTTCGCCTACGGATATGTCCCGGCGCCGCTGACCGCCAACGAGGGTTCGCGAAAGTTACCCGGCGGTCACTCGCTCACGCTTGATATCACATCAGGAGAGTTCCGGGTGTGGCGATATTGGGAATACCAACCTGAGCCTGATGGGAGCGGCGATCTCAATGTCCGGGTCGAGCAACTGCGCGGGATCCTGCAAGCTGCGGTGCGGAGGCGCATGGTGGCCGATGTGCCGCTCGGGGTGTTTCTCAGTGGAGGTATTGACTCCTCGCTAGTGGCTGCCTTGGCAGCGAAGGAACTTCCGCGGGGGGATCTGCAGACTTTCAGCATCGGCTTCGATGAACCGACCTATGATGAGTTGCCTTTCGCTGCCATCGTGGCGGAGCACATTGGCTCGCGGCACCGGACCGAGACCCTGAGTCTTTCGACGGCACGCGCACTTCTCCCGGAGATTTATGCGCGTCTCGACGAACCCAACGGCGACAGTTCTTTGCTCCCGACTTACCTGCTGAGCAAGTTCACGCGGCAGCACGTCAAGGTGGCGCTGGGCGGGGACGGGGGCGACGAACTGTTCGCCGGATATGATCCGTTCCGGGCGCTGCGTTGGGCGGCGCTTTACCGAAGCATCATCCCGCGCGCTCTGCATCCATCCATTGTCGCGCTGGCCGACCGCCTCCCTGTCTCGCACCGCTACATCAGCGCCGACTTCGCCGCAAAGCGTTTTGTCCGCGGCGCTGCACAACGGCCACCACTGTGGATTCCCGTCTGGATGGCAGGACTCGATCTTTCCGATTGGCGCGAATGCTTCGGCCGCGGGGGCGATCTCGAGGAAGTTTTCAGCGAGGCCATTGATGCTTGGGACGGAGTCCGCAGCGAAGATCCTGTGGAAAAAGCCACCGGATTTTTCATCCGTCTTTACATGCAAGAAAGCGTGCTGGCCAAGGTGGACCGCGCCAGCATGATGAACGGGCTCGAGGTGCGGGCACCATTCCTCGACATTGATGTGGTGAATTTTGTCCGGAGGATCCCATCATCTTGGCGCCTGCGAGGCAGTCGGACGAAATTTCTGCTCAAAGAGGCGGCTCGGGGAATCATTCCTGACCGCATCATCGATCGTCGCAAAAAAGGTTTCGGCGTTCCGGTCGGCGCGTGGTTCGCCTCGGGGGATCTACGGATTGATTCATCTGCCATGCCGTGTCCCGCGGTGGCGGCCCGTCTGCAGGAGGAGCATGCCTCAGGGCGGAGAAATCATCGGCTATTTCTCTGGAATGCCTGGGTCTACGAGCAATGGAACAAGGCGCGCCCGCAATGAAAATTCTCACGGTTTGCTATGAGTATCCGCCGATCGGCGGCGGCGGTGGCCGCGTGGCAGCGTCCGTGGCCGATGAACTGGCAAGGCGAGGCCATCAGGTCCGCATGCAAACCTCAGGCCTGGCCGGATTATCCCCCCGCGACATTTCGCCTCAAGGCGTGGAAATTCAACGGACCTTCTCCTTCCGCCGCTCCGCGGACGCGTGCACCGTTCCGCAGATGGCGGGCTACGTTCTCGCCAATTTGTGGCCCGTCTTGCGCGCGGCTCAAAAATGGAGACCTGACGTGATGCATGCCCACTTCGCCGTGCCGACGGGTCCGGTGGTATGGATGGTCCATAAATTGACGGGAGTGCCCTATGTTCTGACAGCTCACCTTGGCGATGTGCCGGGCGGTGCACCCGAGCAGACGGATCATCTTTTCCGCATCGTCAAACCTTTCACGAAGCCCATTTGGAACGATGCTTCGGCGGTCACGGCAGTCAGTTCGCATGTGGCCGAATTGGCCCGCAAGGCTTACGGCACGAATGCGCGCGTCATACCCAATGGGATAGCATCCGTGGCCCGGCATGCTCCCTCCCCGGATCCCGAGGGATTGCTGCGATTGCTTTTTGTCGGACGGATGAGCGTGCAAAAAAACCCGATCTTTCTCGCCGATATTCTCGCTCCGTTACGCGGGAGGAATTGGCGAGTGGTTTTTATCGGTGATGGTCCCCTCCGGCCTGAGCTTGAGCACCAATTGCAGCGTGCAGGGATTGCAGGCCAATGTGAATTGCCGGGGTGGTTGGACAACACGGATGTGCGCGCCACGATGGCTCGCTCCGATATCCTTCTCATGCCTTCGCTATCGGAGGGAATGCCGGTGGCCGCAGTGGAAGCCGCCTCTCTCGGACTAGCTATCGCGGGAAGCCAGATTCCGGGCCTCACCGATGTCCTGCATGATGGGATCAATGGCTGGACCTTGCCTCTGGCCGACCGTTCCCGCTGGACAAACCTCCTCGGTACGCTTCTCAACGATAGCACTGGCTTGCGTGAGCGTCAGGAAAACAGTCTGCAAGTGGCGCGGAGATTTGACCTTGCGGGCATCATCAGCAGCTACGAGGAGGCGCTACTCTCAGCCCTGCACAAATGATCAGTCGCCGAGGAAAATCCCGAGCGAGCGAGCGTGGCGCAGGATCTGCGTGTCTGGCAAGACAGCACGGCGTCGGTTGACCGCATCTGTCAGCGCGACATCCGTGACCGAACCGAAGCGGTAGCTCACCATGCGCCCGAACATTCCGTCGGTGCAGAGCTCCACCGAGCGCACTCCGAACTGCTGTCCCAGCACGCGGTCGAAGGCCGTGGGCGCTCCGCCGCGCTGAAGGTGACCGAGGGTGCAGACGCGCGTTTCGCGTCCGGTGCGCGTGGCGATGAGAGATTCAACGTAGCCTCCGATGCCGCCTAGTCGGCTGTCGCCGGAGGATGTCTGCTTCCGGATTTGCCGCCCGGATTTGGCACGTGCGCCCTCCGCAACCACCACAATGAGAGAACGCTGAACCCGGCGCTCTGCGTCCTTCACGAACCGGGCGAGCAAGTCGCCGTCAAAAGGAACTTCGGGCAGGAGAACGGCATCCGCGCCTCCCGCCACCCCTCCGTGCAAAGCGAGCCATCCGGTATGGCGACCCATCACTTCTAGCACCAGTACACGCCGGTGGCTTTCCGCAGTGGTGCGCAAATTATCGATCGCGTCGGCGACGCGGGAGACGGCCGTGTCGAAACCGAAAGTGACATCGGTGGATTCAAGATCATTGTCGATCGTCTTGGGTACGCCGACCACGCGCACCCCGGCCCGTGAAAGTTGCAATCCCGTACGCAACGAGCCATCGCCTCCCATAACAATCAGCGCGGCGGTACGCGTCTGATCGAGTGTCTGTCGTGTCGCCCGGATGAGCGAATCGGGCAGGACAAATTCACCTGCCGGGCCGTGTCGCAATTGGAAGCGTCCCTTGTTGGTCGAACCGATGATGGTGCCTCCCTCGGAGGCGATACCGCGTGTGTCGCTTGTTCCGAGAACGCGCGCGCTGGCGGAATTGAGCAACCCTTCGTAGCCTTCGGCGAAGCCGATGACCTCGACGTTCCGCTGTGCCGCCGCGCAGACGATGCCACGGATCACCGCATTGAGCCCGGCGCAGTCTCCGCCGGCGGTTAATATGCCCAGTCGTTGTGCAGGCATGGCTTCAGAGCGACGAGCGCTTGGAGAGCAGGCGTCCTTCGGATGTCCACCGATCGTGCATACCCCATCCGCGGCGCACCAGTTCCAAACCCTCACCGAATCGGTTTGTGGAGCCGAGCAAGATCACAATGATCCGGCGGGGAATCGCCACTTTTTGTCCCTCCACCTCGACAGTCTGTGGATCGCGGCTCGCAGCGAGAATGAGACAGTCTCCGGCGCGTGTCGTCCGCCCGGTTTTCACTCCGGCGATCCCTTCTTGGCCGAGGAGTTGGTTGGTGTTCTGCAGCATGAAAGCTCGGCGCATTCCGTCGGGCCCCGCGATGGTGATTTCTCGCGAGGGTTGGGAGACGTAAAAATTGAAGGCGGGATTAGAGTAGGCGTACTGGGTCAGCCGCGCCATGTCGCCAGCTGTCGAGTAGGGAGGAACTTCCAGATTGTCGATGCCGTGAGGATTAAGAAACAGAGTGTGCTTCATCTTGAGCTTGCGTGCCAGCGCGTTCGTGTAAGCAGTGAAATTATCAACCGGAGAAAGTCCCTGTGCGTTGGGCAACCGCTGACCGATATTGTAGGCGAGGGTGTAGGCTGCGTGGTTATCTGACTGCATCATCGCGGCGTAGAGAAGGTCGCGCAAGGATGTGCGGTCGCCCGGTTGCAAACCACAGGCGTTGATCCCGCCCACCGCCATGATTCCGGCCGGAACCTCGACCTCCAACGCCACGGACGACTTCGTGGTGTCAGCCCAGTCGAGCACCACCATGGCTGTGGCGACCTTCGTCAGGCTCGCAATCTGTCGTTTTTCATTCGGGTCTTTTTCCTCGAAAATATGTCCGGTGACGTCATCCACAATGATATAGCTCTGGCCCGCGCGGGCGGGCGCAAGCATCCCTGACAGCATAAGAATGACGAAAATGGCGGCAAATGGACGCATAGGTATGAGAGGGCATCCTAAGCATTGTGGGGAAAAAATCCAAGCCTTGCCCCCACGGCGGTTGCCCGGGAGTCCCTCCGCTGCTTTACTGGAGCGGACGTGAGCAAAACGCTATTTGACTCGATTGAGGATATCCTCAAAGACATCCGTGCTGGCCGCATGGTCATTGTGACCGATGATGCCGAGCGTGAGAATGAGGGCGATCTGGTTATGGCCGCGGCCAAGGTCACGCCGGAGGCGGTCAACTTCATGGCCAAGTACGGGCGGGGACTGATCTGTGTCCCACTGACGGGGGCGCGGGCCAAGCAACTCGGTCTGCAGCGTATGGTTGCGCACAATCGCGAGGTGCACCGCACGGATTTCACTGTTTCGGTGGATGCCGCGCGTGGTGTGACTACGGGTATCAGTGCGCGCGATCGCGCCCGTACGATCAAGACTCTGGCCTCGATCAAGTCCGCATCTTCCGATCTCACGCAGCCCGGCCACGTCTTTCCCCTGCAGGCCCGGGATGGAGGTGTGCTGCAGCGCGCTGGCCATACGGAGGCGGCTACCGACCTGGCGCGTCTGGCGGGCCTCGATCCGACCGGCGTGATTTGCGAGGTGCTCAAGGCAGATGGCTCCATGGCGCGCTTGCCCGACCTGCGCGCTTTCCGCCGCAAGCATCGGCTCAAGATCTGCAGCATCCGCGACCTCATTGCCTACCGCCGTCGTCGCGAAAAACTTGTCGAACGTGAGCAATGCGTGCGTCTGCCCACCGAGTTCGGGGATTTTGATCTCTACCTATATCGCTCCACGACCGACGGCGCCCACCATCTTGCCCTAGTGCGGGGTGAGATCGACGGGAAGCACCCCGTGCTCGTCCGCGTACACAGCGAATGCCTGACGGGTGACGTGTTCGCCTCCCGCCGCTGCGATTGCGGTTCCCAGCTTCACCAGGCTTTGCGGCAAATTTCCGAGCACGGTTCGGGCGTATTGGTCTACATGCGGCAGGAAGGGCGGGGGATCGGGTTGCCCGCCAAAATTCATGCCTACAAGTTGCAGGATGGGGGTCTGGATACGGTGCAGGCCAACGAGCGTCTTGGTTTTCCCATGGATCTGCGAGAATACGGGCTCGGTGCTCAGATACTCTCCGACCTCGGTGTGCGCAAAATCATGCTCCTCACCAACAACCCGAGGAAAATGGTCGGCCTCTCCGGCCATGGTTTGGAGATTGTCGGACGCGCACCGATCAAGATCAAAGCCCATGCTGACAACGCCCGCTACCTGCGCACCAAGAAACATAAGATGGGCCACCTTCTCTGATTGTGGACCACGAGTAACTTTTGCCAGAAACCACCATGTCAACACGCTTGCCCACCCGTCCGCCGAAATTCGAGTCCGGCAGCGGGCCATCATTTGCCATCGTGGCGAGCGAATACAACCCGGACTTCGTTCAGGGTCTGATCAACAGCGCCTGCAAGGAAATCTATCTACTCAACGAAAAGTCGGTCATCGAATTCTTCGCCGTGCCGGGATCGTTCGAGATCCCCGTGGCGGCCGAAATGATCGCCGCGAAAAAGCGCCATGATGTCATTATCGCTCTCGGTCTCATTCTGCAGGGCAAAACTAGGCACGCCGAACTGGTGGCTGGGAGCGTCAGCCATGCGTTGCAACAGGTAGCCCTCAAGCACGGCGTGCCAGTCATCCACGAAGTTCTGCTGGTCGCTACCGAGGAGGAGGCGCGTGAGCGCTGCCTCGGCAAGAAACTTAATCGAGGCGTGGAGGCAGCGCGTGCTGCATTCGCCATGCTGCGCTTCAACGAGCAACTCAAACCGCAGCCCGCCCGCAGTATTGTGCGATGAGCGGGTTTTCCGGACAAGCTGAACGCCGCCAAGCCCGCACCCAAGCTGTGCAGGAGCTCTACGGACGGGAAATGCGCGGGGTCCTCTTGGCGGCCGGGGGCAAGGATGAGGAGCACGGGGACGATGTGTTGCCTTTCGCTCGCGAATTGATCGTCGCGACCACAGGACGAATCGGGGATATCGACAACCTTCTCGCGGCGGCGCTCCAGAATTGGGATTTGCGTCGTCTGGGTGCTGTGGATCGCGCGGTCCTGCGGGTGGCCGTGGCCGAGTTGCTGGTTCATCCGGATATTCCCGCTGCGGTGACGATCAATGAGGCGATTGAAATCGCCCGCACGCTGGCTTCCACCGAATCCGCCCGCTTCGCCAACGGTGTTCTCGACCGGGTGCGCAAGGAGATCGGCCGCGATCCGCGAGCCACAGCCTGAACATGGCGATCGGTTTCCTGCGCAGCATTGCCGAGAAGTTCCGCGGTCGCCCGGTGGACTGGGACGAGCTGGAATCGATGCTGCTTGGTGCCGACCTAGGCGTCAAGGTGACCATGGAATTGGTCGGATCACTACGGACGGTCACCGGTTTCTCGGCCACGGCCGACGAAGTTGAGCGCGAGGCGCGCCGATTGATCACAGCGATGCTGCCTCCTCCCCTTCCTCCGCTGCTTCCTTTGCCCGGGAGCACGCGTGTTATTCTTGTCGTCGGAGTGAATGGTACGGGCAAAACCACGTCGGTGGCCAAGCTTGCTGCACTGCTCCGGCGCGAAGGGCGCTCGGTCATGATGGCCGCGGCGGACACATTCCGTGCGGCGGCCATCGAGCAATTGACCGCCTGGGGAGAAAAGCTGGGTGTCCCCGTCATCCGCGGCGCTTACCAAGGTGATCCGGCTGCTGTTTGTCACGATGCCTGCGAGGCGGCTTCACGTGACAAGACCGAATTTCTATTGTGCGATACGGCGGGCCGTCTCCATACCAAGCACAACCTCATGCAGGAGCTCGCCAAGGTGAAACGGGTTTTGGGCCGCAAGGATCCGTCGAGTCCGCACGAGGTACTCATTGTTCTCGATGCGACGACCGGCTCCAACGCGCTGGAGCAGGCCAAGCAGTTCAAAGAGTCCAGCGGTTTGACCGGTGCGATCCTGACCAAGCTCGACGGCAGCGGCCGTGGCGGGATGGCTGTGGCGCTGCAGCAGGAACTTGGGGTATCGGTGCGCTTTGTCGGAAGCGGTGAAAGCGAAAAGGACTTTGCCCGCTTTGATCCCAAAAAGTTTGCTGCCGAGATGCTCTGAGCCGCCCTACTCGGCGCAGTAGTGGAGGCTCACCCTCCGCATTTTTTCCTCACCCTTCTGGGCCGTGTAGTGGACGAGTCGCATGGAGACGAAATTTTGCACCCAGATCCAGGCGCGTAGATTGTGCTGGATACCGTCCTTCTCACCGCGGTCATCCGCGTAAATTCGACCTGCGCCGTACTTCTGGTCGGCTTGCTGCTTGATTGTCGTCACCCAAGACGCCACCCGCTGCTCGTCCCAGCCCTCGCGGTCATATTGTAACTCCACTTCGCTGAGTCCCCCGTCGGCGAAGTAAAAAAGCGTCCGCTTCAATCCTTCCTGCACAATCCCTTCGACGATGATGGCGTCCCGTTGCCCCGACTTCTTTTCATCCGTGATTTTTGCTTTGGCCTTGGTCACCACTTCCTTGATGCGCTCGGCCGATTCTCCCCATTGCATACCGAACGGTGCCTTGATTTCCTGCTGGGCCGCAGCCGGAGCGGCCATGAGAATGGCCATGGCGAGCGGAAGGAACAGTCGGCAAGGCAGGGTCATCAACTGTGAAGTTCGGCAAGAGATGGCTGCGAGGCAAGCTCAGGACTTCGCGCCCGGCAACTTCTGGTAAAAGCGAAGAGCCTCAATCTGGCTTCCAAACTCGGAGAGAAAATAGAGTGCATCGCCATGGCGCCGTCCCGGATCGCGCACAAGGTATTCCCAGCCGGATTTTCCCACCACGACCATGAAGTGGGTGATCCCGCCGGGGTAGCGCAGGCGCACGATGACGGGGTTGCCGCGCAGCAGGTTCCAATCGATCAGAAAGTGGGACGCGTCGTCCTCGTAGACGTGCTTGGCCACGACAGGTGGGTATTCGGCGGCTTTTTCCCAATACAGCCATCCGCGTTCGGTGTACCCCTCGTGTTCGCGCAAGAATTTGTTCAGCCGTCCCGGATCTAAGTCTGCACCGTAGGATGCCAGCACCATCGCCGCCGAGGACAGGGCACATCCCTCCTTGCGTATTCGGTTGGGAGTATCGCCGAGGGGGTCGGATCCCCATTTGGGATCGTTCTGGGCGAAGTGGGGCACGTCGTTCAGTACGACTACCGGAAACCACAATCCTCCGCGCGGGGCGAGTTGGGATGATTTGTGCACATAACTGCGGGTCCACCATGCGGTCGAGACGATAGCGACCACCAGCAGCAGGACGGCAAGATGTTTGGCACGCACGCTCCCCCAAGCAAAAGCCAAAGAGGCTCTCTCGGGAATGATATTCCGCATCCCTGCCGCGAAAAAGCCGGCCTTGCCGCAATCCCGGTTGCCGACCATGGTATTTATTTGTCCGCTCTGATGAGAAAAGGAAAGTTCGTCCTCCTTCTGCACGCGCATCTGCCTTACGTGCGTCACCCCGAGTATCCGGACTTTCTCGAGGAGGATTGGCTTTACGAGGCGATCGTCGAGTCCTACGTACCGCTGCTGCGCATGTTCAAAAAGTTGTCCGATGAGGGATCGCCGGTCAAACTGACCATGTCGATCACCCCGACCTTGTGCGCCATGCTGGAGGATCCTCTTTTGCAGGACAGGGCGGCGCGGCATATCGGGCGATGTGTGGCGTTGGCCGAAAGCGAGCTGCGGAGGACAGAGGGCGACGTAGCGCAGAACGCACTGGCGGGATTTTATCTCGAACGTTTCCGCGAGGTTCAGGTCTATTTCGACGCGTGCCACCGTCGGCTCATTCCATCCTTCCGCGCGCTACAGGAGGCAGGTTTTCTCGAGATCATCACCTCGGCGGCGACACACGGGTTTCTCCCGCTCATGGCGGAGCATCCCGAAGCAGTTCGCGCGCAGATAAGGATCGCATGCGACTACCATCGTGCTTGTTTCGGGCGCGACCCGTCCGGAATGTGGCTTCCGGAATGCGCTTACTTTCCCGGTCTGGAAAAATATTTAAAGGAGGCCGAGATCAAGTGGTTTGTCCTCGACGCGCATGGATTGATGTTCGGTCGTCCGCAACCGCGCTTCGCCATTTATGGCCCTTGCTATACACCGGACGGGCCGGCTGCCTTCGCGCGCGACCGGGACTCCAGCCGTCAAGTGTGGAGCGCGGACGAAGGTTACCCCGGGGATCCGGCCTACCGTGATTTCTACCGCGACGCCGGCTACGATCTCGAGTTGGACTATCTGCGGCAGTTTCTAGGATCCGACGGTCAAAGGAAGTGCACCGGCATGAAGTATCGCCGTATCACCGGAAAAACCGAACACAAGGAGCTCTACAACCGATCACAGGCCGAAGCGGCAGCGGAATCCCACGCGACAGATTTTCTCGCCAAGCGCCTCCGCCAATTTGAACCACTTTGCGCCGCGATGCCGGTGGATCCAGTCGTTCTCAGTCCTTACGACGCCGAGTTGTTCGGACACTGGTGGTTTGAGGGGCCGGAATTTCTCGACCTGTTTCTGCGCAAAGCAACCGACAACCAAAA
>Ga0114971_10000829_pt1 | contig 20941 bp, 26 predicted proteins | sample M_140625_MF_Meta_FD_87320 | JGI IMG/M metagenome (GOLD analysis project Ga0114971, IMG submission 87320) | Freshwater microbial communities from Lake Montjoie, Canada to study carbon cycling - M_140625_MF_MetaG | ecosystem: Environmental > Aquatic > Freshwater > Lake | place: Lake Montjoie...
ATAATATTTTTTATTATCTTATTTTTATTTATTTTTAATTCTTCAGTTAATTCATTTGTATTCTCATTATAATCCATATGTTTTAAAAAATAAAATGCTAACTCACCATACTTATCATTTTTAGAGTATATATAATATTATTATTTTCATATTAATATTATATTTTCAATATTTTTGTTTTATAATCGAATCGCACTAAATACCATTTTATAAATGTTATATAAATATAATTTATTTTTTTCTATCGTTTTATTAACTGTTTTACTATTATATTTTTGTGGATCGTCAATATTATATATAGAAAATCCATAATCATTATTTCTTTTACTTATCATACATTCATAAGTATCAGAAAATATTTTAAATTGTAAATTAATTACCACTAAATCATATATTTCATATCTAATAATTATTTTTCCAAAATATATATCTTGAATTATATTAATAATTCTATCTTCAATATAATAAATTTCTTTCCATTCATTACTGTATGAATAATTTTGTATTAAAAAATCAGGTTTAATTGTAATAATAACATTTTGTTTTTTATTTTTTTTCTTCATTGTATTACTAATTATTTGTAATAAAATCAAATACTTAAGTTACTTAAATTTGATCAAGTTTTTCATACATAATATTATATAATGTCATTTTATTCAATAAATTATGAATATCTTTCTTATTTTTTAATTCAATTCCCAGTATAACCGGACCTAATTCTTTATTTATTATTTTTTCATATCTAAAATATATAATATCATCATCTTTTCCTAAGATATTTACGATAAAATCTTTTAAAGCACCTGCTTTTTGGGGAAATTGAATCTTAAAATAATGTTTTAATCCTTCATAGATTAATGATCTTTCTAATATTTCAGTCATCCTAAATACATCAGAATTACCACCGCTAATTACACATACTACATTTTTATTATTAATCTCACCTTTTAATATATCTAATGCACATAAGCTTAATACCCCAGCTGGTTCAAATATATAATTATGTTGATTATATACTTCTAAAATTTTACTGCATACATGACCTTCATCTATTAATATTATTTGATCAATCGTATCCTTACAGATATTAAAATTTAATTCACCTACTCTTTTTACTGCAGCACCATCAACAAAATTATTAATTTTATCTAATGTAACAACTTTATTTTGTTTTATAGATTCATTCATTGATGCAGCACCTAATGGTTCAACACCAATTACTTTAATCTTGGGATTAATTTGTTTAACAAATGCAGAAAGACCACTTGCTAATCCTCCACCACCAATTGGTACAATAATATAATCTATTTTTTCTAATTGTGTTATTATTTCATATCCAACTGTTCCTTGACCTTCAATTACTTTTTCATCATTAAATGGATGTATATAATCACTTTTATTTGATTTCATGTGATCATATGCAATCTTACTACATTCATCAAAATTATTTCCTTCCAAATGTACTTTAACATTATATCCTCCAAATTTTATTACTTTATCGATTTTCTGTTTGGTTGTAATTTTTGGCATAAATATATCACTTTTAATATTTAATAAATTACTACAGTAAGAAACTCCCTGTGCATGATTACCTGCACTTGCGCACGTTAATTTTACATTTGAAATAAGACCATTATATTCTTCCTTGAGATGTGAAATTTTATTATATGCACCTCTAATTTTATAAGATCTAACTGGTGTTAAATCTTCTCTTTTAAGAAAAATATTTGAACTATATTTAAATGACATATCATCATTTTTCTGAATAATAGTATATCTCATAATATTATTTAATCGCTTTGATGCATTTATAATATCTTTTACTTTCGGAAAATAACTCATTTTTAATTAATATTAATAGGTGTTTATTTATTATTAATAAGTCAGTTTTAGTTTATATTTTTATATTATTATTTTATGATAGGTTTACCTAAAGAACCAATATCACCGTCTAATTTAAAAATTAGAATCCCTACTCCTAAAGTGGATAATTATATTGAAGAAAAATCAAAAGAAAAAAAACATAATATATTTGTTTATATTATGAATTGGATAAGTTGTTGTAACTTTGATGATGATTATTACAATTAAATCCTTAGGTATTATAACAATTATTCTAGTTAATATAAAAAATATATTATATAATAATTATATGCCAAATAAACCATGGATCTATGGGCCATTTAAATCAAAGTTTCCAGTATCTAAACCAATCCATTTTGAACCACCTAAACTAATATCTGAAATATCAAAAGTAAATGATAAAACAGTACCACGTTGGAGATAAATTTAATTATATCTTTCATTATCATAATTCCAATATTTTATTTTGTTCATCCAATCTGAATCTCCATGAAAATTATTACACAAATCAGCATCACAATCATGATTATTGCATGGATATTGAACTCTATGAAATGGACAAAAAAACATATTTCGACCCAAACATGTTTCCCAATTATCATCTATAATTGCACTATCAAACATAGGTTTTATACCACAAACAGAACATTTATTAATATTGTCTGGTTCTTTTAGATAAAATCCTTTTCTTTTTTGAATACATGAATCACAAAAAAATCCAGTAACACGTAAAATTTGAATAGTTTTACTTGTTACTTTTTCACATTTACATTTATAATTTATTACTGTTCCTATTTTAATTTCAGAGTATTCGCCAATTAACACCGCATTATCTCTTTTACAGTATTTATCTAATTTTTCCATTAAATATATATTTTGTATTTTTTATATCATGTTTAACGATATATTTATAAAAATTGATATAATAATAATAAAGAATTATTATTATAATAATTTAATGTAAAATGTACCATAATTTACAAAAATTACGAGAAAACCCTGAAACAGAAAATGCAGGTAAAAAATGGTCAGAAGATGAAATGAATACCTTAATAAAAGAAATACAAAAAAATGTATCAATAGATGATATTGCAAAAATTCATAAAAGAACCCCTTCTAGTATTACTGGAAAATTACTTTCTATGGCATTATCATTTATAACTCAAAAAAATATGGATATAAATGATGTGTCAAAAATAGTCAATTTATCAGTTAAATCAATTCAAGATTATATGGAAAAAAATCATGATAAAAAAATAAAAAATATAATTAATTATAGCGTAGAGTCACCTCCTAAGCAGGACTCTATTTTTACAACATTAGGAATCCCTATTCAAAAATCAGAAGAAATAAATGTAAATGTAGCAAAAAAAGAAATAAAATTAAATTATGAACAAGAATCTGCATTAAAAGGATTTAAATCTGGAAAAAATATATTTTTAACTGGTCCTGCTGGTACTGGTAAATCTGTTACTCTAAGTAAAATAAAAGAATATTGTATTCAAAATAATAAAAAGTTAGGTATTACTGCGACTACTGGAACTGCTGCATTTTTATTAGGTGGTAAAACACTACACTCTTATCTTGGTATTGGATTAGCTAAAGAATCTGCGGAAGAATTATACTTAAATATAAGAAAATTTAAACATATCACTGATAGATTACGTGAATGTGAAGTTTTAATTGTAGATGAAATATCAATGTTAAATGCAGAATTATTAGATAAAATATCAGAATACTTACAAATTATGCGAAGAAATAATAAATCTTTTGGAGGTATCCAAGTTGTTCTAACTGGTGATTTTTGTCAATTAGAACCAGTATCTGGTGATTACTGTTTCAAGGCAAAAATATGGCCACTATTAGAATTAAAAACAATATATCTTCATAAATTAATTCGTCAAGATTCAGATATTAAATTTCAAAATATCCTTTCAAAAGTAAGATATGGTAAGTGTTCTCAAAAAACGTTTGAATTTTTATCATCATTATCAGACAAAGATTTTGGTGAAATAAAACCCACGATATTGTATCCACGTAATTATGACGTAGATAAAATTAATAAATTAGAATCAGATAAACTCATTGCATCTGGTGCTAAAAAAGAAACATATAAAGTAATATATACAAAAAGTAAAAATATAGAAAGTGCTAAAAATTATATTAAGTCATTAGATATCCCAGAATCAATTACATTTTGTGTCGGTGATCAAGTTGTAGTTACTGTGAATGTTGATCAAGATTCCGGTATAGTAAATGGTACTAGAGGTATTGTAATAGATGTTGATTGGGATTGGGTAATGATTAAAAAAACTAATGGTATATCATTAAAAATTAGATATTTTAAATCAATGAATCCAGATTTTCCTGATATTAAAATTATGCCATTAAAATTAGCGTATGCATTATCTATTCATAAATCTCAGGGTATGACTTTAGATGCAATAGAGATTGATATTGGATCTAAAATATTTGCATCTGGTCAAGCATATACTGCATTATCACGCGCCCAAAATTTAGATAGTGTAAAAGTTAAAAGTATTTCTAAAAAAAGTTTTATTATTCATTCTGATGTATTAGAATTTTATCAAAAAATAGAAGAAGATGTTAAAAATAATAATAATAAATATGTAATGAAATATTTAAATATTGTAATTAATAATATTGCAAATCATATAAATTTAGATAATTCATTAGATTTTATATGGTCATTTATTCCAGAAGATGAAGAAGATATATTACATTTTTTTGATGGATATGATCTCCCTAAATTAACCGAAACGATGGAAAATTATAACAAATTAAAAGAATATATATATAGATTAAAAGATTTTATCCTAAACGATATAGAATTAGTACGTCAAAAAGTAAAAGAATTTAATTTATAACTTTACTATTTTAAATTTATATTACATATTATATGAATAAAATTATATTTAATAAAAATATAATTGAACCGGTATTATTATTTATTTGTTTTATTATTTATTTTTCGTGGTATTCTTCTCATATATATGGTCCTAATTATAATCCAACAAATGTATCAAATGTTGAAATTGGATTAGGTATATTTGGATTTATATGTGGTATATGGTTATCGGTATATTTACGTAGAAAGGTATTTAATGATAATTCTGATGTAAAAAATATTTGGTTTATAATCTTTATTGGTCTAATAGGTATACTCACCATGAGTTTTTCAATTATTGCAATAATTTATAATGTAAAAAGTGTAAATAATTCAGATTGGACAAAATATCATCAATTATTATTTCCATTATATGGTGGATTAATATTAATTTCAGAGGAATCTGTTCGACATTTTATACATTATATCTTGAATGAAAAAAATTATACTAAGGGAAGATTATTTCGCAGACGTGATATAGTTAACTTAGATAGTAATTCATCTACGCCTATGAGTGATTCATCTACACCTAATTCACCTGGCATGGCAATTAGAGATCCAGGATTTAAACTACCAATCGATGAATTAGAATCAATTACTAGAAGTAGTACCCCAGATCCATATCCTTCATCATTTTTTTAGATATATAAAATAATTTACTTATTATACTCACCTAATCCAAATAAAAATAATGCAAATATTGCAAATAATATACCATATGTTTCTAATTGATTAATATTCTCTTTAAAATAATAAATACCTATGATAGTAATAATAATATTACTAAATAAATTCCATGATAAATTTAATACAGTCATTTGTGTAGTTTTTAGACCAATATTAAATAATACCATTTGAAATCCATATAATATTATTGCAAATCCTAACCAATTATTACTTAATATACCCAAATTAACATATTTAGATGTTCCCATACTAATTACATCAATCAATGCCATACATATTCCTATGCTAATTCCATTATTAAATATATTCATCTATATATTTAATAAATATAATTTTTAATTAACTTAAATATTGACTCAAGTCTGCAGATTTTGATTCAGTATTAGCTTTACGTGCAGGACGACCTCTTCCTTTACCTCTACCAGAAACGTGTTTTATATTATTTTCTTCTATAATTGATTCTGATTCTTCTACAGATACTTCTTCAGGTATTACTTCTACTGCTTTTTCTACTACAGGTACTACTTCCACTTCAGGTACTACTTCTACTACTTCTGCTACTTCTACTACTTCTGCTACAGGTGCTACTTTTTCCACTACTGGTACTTTTTCTGCTACAGGTACTACTTTTTCTACTACAGGTACTACTTTTTCTACTACTTTTTCTACTACTTTTTCTACTACTTCTTCTACTACTTCTACTACTTCTTCTACTTCTTCTACTTTTTCTACTTTTTCTACCATAGGTCCTTCTGCTACTGCACGTCTACTTTGTAATATTTTAATTTGAGCAATAGTTAATTGTTTCATATATAATATATTACTATAAAAAAAAGTATTAAAAATAACGACGATATATAATATATTTTATTTATATTTTTAAGTTGATATATAAATAATTCAAAATTTGATTTCTTTTTTGATTTTTTTATTCTATTAACTAAAAAAATAATTAATTTATTTGATTTATGCAATTTTAATTCTAAATTATTAATTTTGTTATTTGTTTTATCATTAATATTTTTGTATTCTTGAATAATATTATGTTGATTTTGAATTTTTATACATATATTTTTTATTGCATTATCAGTTTTTTTACACCATTTTTTATATAATAAATCATAACCAGTTATTTTTTCATCTATCATGATATAACCATCAACTAATTTATTTATAATCGCATCATTTTCTTCCATGATACATATTATAAAAAAATTATCCAAATTTTGCGCTATGAATAAGAAATTTTTGAAGATTTAAATTCATTGGAGTTTTATCCATTGTTTTTCTATATGAATCTATTTCTTGTTTAAGATCTTCTGATATAATAAATCCTTTGGTAGCTTGTTCTTCAACTAATGTATATAACATATTTGTAAAATCTGGCGGACATAATGTAACTGGTTTAATAGTTTTCAAATGTTCTTCAAATGTAACTAATAGTTTTGTAATAACATTTGCGTTAAATGGAACTAAATCATTTTTTGTTGATTTAATTAATAATAAAACACGTTGATATACTGATAATACCTCTGGATGAGTAAACATTCTACTAAATTAATTAATTTAATAATATAAATTAATTAATTTATTTTTCAATTTTTCTAAAACTTACATTCTTGATACGCCACAGGAAAACATGTTGCATCTCGAATATTATCCATTCCAGTACAAATTCTTACTAAACGATCAAATCCTAATCCTGCTCCAGCAGTTGGTGTTGATCCATTACATCTTAGATCAATATACCACTGTATTGGTGCAATGTCCATTTTTCTCTCTTCTACAATTTTCATTAATTTATCATAATCGTGTTCCCTTACTGATGAACCAATTAATTCACCTAATCCTGGTACAAGTAAATCACATCCTTGAACGGTTTTTTCATCATCATTTTGTTTCATATAAAATGATTTTAGTTCTTTAGGATAATTATAGACAAATACAGGATGATTATAAATTACTTCTGCAATATATTTTTCACATTCAGATCCTAAATCATCACCCCATTTAGGTAAAATAGTTAGTTTGGATTTATTCATAATTTCTTTTTGATTATCTATTATAAGTTGTATTGCATCATCATATGAAATTCTATGATATGGTTTAGAACAAAATGCTTGTAACTTATCTATGATACCCTTACTAGTAAATTTATTTAATTCTTCTAAATCATCCATATGAAAGTCTAATATTCTTTGAAAACAATATTGAGTATAGTGCTCTGAAATATCCATTAAATCTTCTAATCCTGTCCAAGCAAACTCCCATTCTATATGTTCAAATTCTGCCAAGTGTCTTGATGTTTTTGATTTTTCACTACGAAATGATTTATTAGATGTCCATACTTTTGATAATCCAGCACACAATAATTCTAATTGTAGTTGAGATGATACTGTTAAAAAAGCGTGTTTTTCAAAAAAGTCTTTGGTATAATCTATTTGATTAGTTTCTTTTATTATTGGCAATGTATTGGTTTTACCTAACATATTAGTAATGGTAAATACTTCACCTGCACCTTCACAATCACTCGTGGTAATAATATTTGGATTTAAATGTTTTGCACCAATCATATGAAAAAAATCATGAGTAGCTTTGGATAATCCAGAACGAATTCTAAACACAGCATTAAATGTTCTGGTTTTAACACGAACATCTTGGTGATCACGGAGAATATCTAAACTAGTCTTTTTTGCATTTAAAATATATGTTACTGGATCATGAACTAACCCAATATATTCTATACCAGCTAGTTGAAGTTCAACCTTATCTATTGAATTAGGCATTAATACTACTGTTCCTACAAGTGAAATAGATGAACCAATGGATAATGTATTTAATTTTTCTATAAAATCTTTTTTATCTGTTGTTACTTGAATCGTTTTTGAAGTTGATCCATCAAAGATTTCAACAAATGCAAGGTTAGCTTGAATTCTTTTATTTCGAACCCAACCATTTACTAAAATTATATGACCTACTATGCTAGTATTTATTTCATTAATATCCCAGTATGACTGGTGATATTTAACTAATGTAGCCATTTTATTTATTTATTTATAAAATTATCTTTAAATAAATATTTTTCATTTTTAATTTATCTCGACCACCATTCAGGTTGATTTAGATGATAACCGTACCGACGTATGGTATTTGGATTCGGAAATTTTTTATTAAATTCATCTGCGTTCTTTTTTATCTGTTCCAGTATTTCTATTGCTTCTTGTTCATTTTGTGGATATACTTGGTAATAATTAGAACTACATATATTGCATCCAGATTGTGATTTAGTTTCCCAACAGGAATATATTAGATATTTAGCACTTGCAAAATTTTGATTCGTATCCATTTTAATATATAAATTATTATATTAATTATTATAATTTATATTTTCAATTTTTATAATATGAGTAACAGACAAATAAAATATCAAAATAAATTAATTAGTACTCTATATACTAAAACACCTAAAATAGCTCTTTGTTTTTATGGATTATGTCGATCAACAAATTATACTATTGATTCTATAAATAAATATATTTTTGATGCATTAAAACAATTAAAGTTTGACTACGATATTTATTTACATACCTATAAGGTAACTACTCCCTACACTAATATTAGAAATAGTGAAGAAAATATAATGTTAGATAATGATTTATATAAATTAATAAAACCAGATGTATATAAAATAGATGATCAAGATGATGTTAAAAAAACAATTGATTTTGTTAAATATAGATCTAAAGGTGATCCTTGGTCAAATAATTTTAAATCATTAGATAATTTAATATTAGGATTAAATTCATTAAATCAAGTTACCCAATTATGGAAAACTAGTAATAAAATATATGATTATATTATATATCTTCGACCAGATGTTAAATTCTTATCACCATTAAAATTATCTTTCTTTTTAGAAATTAATAATACCAATATAATATTACCTAGTTATGAAAAATATCCTATTAATGATAGATTTGCAATAGGTAAACCAAATGTTATGATGTTATATGGTGAAAGATATTTATATGCATATGATTATTCATTAATAAATAAGTTGCATGCAGAAACATATCTCAAATATATTTTAGATAAAAATAAGATTAATATTATTAAAATTAAATTTGAGTTTCATAGAATTAGAGCAAATGGTTTTAATTATGATGAAAACAAAATAGTATCATATTCACATATAATAAAAGATTATTTTTTAAAATTTAATTAAAGTCGGGGTTGCACTCCGAAGGAGGGATTGCCGAGACAAAAATTTATTTTTGGTGAAGGATGAGTAATTTTTATCAAAAATCAGGATTGCCGAGACAAAAATTTATTTTTGGTGAAGGTTGAGTGATTTTAAATTTATTTAAAATCAGGATTCCATCCATTATGACCACCTAAAAAATAACATAGAAACCAATTTATTTCTCTATCTTTTTTAGTATATATAGCATCACCAAAATCAATAATATATACTTTACCTTTTTTCTCAATAAAATTATATCCGGTAATATCAATGTATTCGATTCCTTCCTCATTGTACAAAATTTTTAATATTGTTCTAATTTGATCCCATATTATTTTTGATACATCCGCTGGATTTTCACCGTATTTGTCAGCAATACACATTTCATTAATACGTTCCATTGTAATAAGACCAACATATTTTTTAGTTTCTTCATTAAATGTTATATTAGAACTTATAATTTTTGGTGAAAATCCATATTTAGATGATATCTCTTGCATTTCAATTTCACGTGATATTTTTCGTTCATCATCTGCTATAATTGTTTTATAGTATTTAGTCATTTTAATTTATTTAATTAAAATAGTATAAATAAATTAAATTTTTCATTTTTTATTTCTTGGTAAAAAATTGAATTTTATTTTACCTAGTCTATAAAATAAAATTCAATTCTAAAAATGCCTATTGATATCAAAACTCTAGAAATGTCTTTAATCAAAAATGTCCCTGTAAAAAAGAAAAAAGTATATTCTGCTAATATAGCCTATCCCGGGATGTTTAGATAATTAATTTATTTTTATTATACGTCAAATTTTTTTTTAATAATCCATTTGAATACCATTCTGTATATAATCCATCATACTTATTTATTGCAAGATTATACTCTTTTTTTATTTGTCCATTTATAAAATACTCTTGTATGTTCTTATACATAATTACATTATTAATATCAACATTAAATTTAATTTTTTTACGTAATTGACCGTTACCATAATATTCTTTATACGTATTGTTTTCATCAGACCAATGTTGATACAAGATAGGTACTTTATAATTTATTGCCGTATCTTTATTTATAAAATAATGTATGCCTTTTCCTGATTCAATTCTTACATCTTCATCATAATCAGATGTAACAAATTCATTTATATTATATATTAATTTATTTTTTGAATAATAAGATATAGCTGATCTATATGTATTATTGTACATATCTATAATTTCTATTACCAATGCACGATTACATCTATATCTAGCATGAATCGGATCTATTATTGTATTTCTATCTTTATTTGTTAATGCATCATCAAGAATCAATAATTTAATTAATACTTTTCTATTATTTACAAATCCTACTTTATATCCTTCCATTTATAATATTATATAAAATATATAATATTTTATATTGAAAAGTCTAAAGTAAAGTACAATATTTGCAAATTCCTTTGTCATTAAGTTTGCATGGCTTATTACGTTTCTTCTGCCAACATATTTTATCTATTTGCTTATTCTCTGGTAGTAAGTTTGCTATATAAGATGACTGCAAATAATATATTTGCAAATATTGATTATTATGCACTACTGTTTCCTTTTGTAGTCCAGGAACTTGATCTAACCAAGATGATAGTAATTTATAATACCCCTTTACCTTTGGTGGTAATACAGAATGAGGTAATTTATGAGAAATCTGTGATAGTTGAATTGGACTTTCTTTTGAGAATAAATTATGAATTTCACTTATAAATTCATATGTAATTTTACATTTATCTTTTTCTTCTATTTCAATTAATCTATTTATCTTAATTAGTTCATTTTCAATATAATTAACTTTTTGTTTTGCATGAATCAAATCATTTTCTAATGATGATTTTACTTCTGATAATGTTGGAGACCGTAATTCAACTATATTTCTCACCGGTTCATATGGCTCATATATATGTGGTCTTGGAGCATATGCATGTGTAGGGTATAGCGGGGTCGGTGGTCTTGGAGCATATACATGTGTAGGATAGTATTCATTCAATACTGAATTAGCAACTGAAGTTGGAATATCCATGATATTTTTATAATATTCTATTATTATAATTTAAATAAAATATAATATTTTCAATTTTTACACCGTATTTATTAGTACGTTAACATTATGTTGGAAATCACTAATATCCATATTATAAACCTTAGGTAAATATTTATACCATTTTTTTAATATCATTGGACCACGCCATCCAATTCTTGTTTCAGATGAAAATGATTCCCATGATCTATTTTCAAACTCTGATGGGAATATAAATTGTTCATCTGATTCTAATTTACCATTTTTTAATGGATACCAATTATCTTTTTTCCATTCTATATGAAATTCAAAATTCTGATCTTCATAATCAATATTAGTAAATTTAAATGTCCCCTTTAACCCTGTTACATGAGTATACGTACCTTGATATGATGCTTGAAAAAATTTTTTTACAGACATTACTATATTCTCTTCATTATGTGATGTTGTATCAAATATATTTCGATCTAAACATAATACATCAATTTGATCACCTGGATTTAATTTAATGATATCATCAATACGTAAATGGAATGGGTCTGTTTCTTGAATAAATATGTGTAACGGTAATGGATGTTTCCATAGGGAACTCATTTTATTTATTATATAAAATGAATTCTTATATTTATATTTTATCAATTTTTATGTAAAAATTGGACAATTTTTTACAACGTCTTACCTCTAATCGAAGTCTCAGACATTACACCAGCTGATTGTCTATAAAATACAATATCTTTTTCTATCTTTCTTAGTGTATTAGTATCCTTACATCCAATATAACTCATTGTTGATTTAATACTTGATTCAATTCTTTTAACAATATTCTTTACTGGTCCTTTTATTTCTATCTCCATATCAACACCTTCAGGATTTTGATTGTCATTATATTCTTGTTTAGATAATTCTGCTTTAGATGCCATTGCCATTGCTGATGCCATACCACGATAATATTTAACTCTTCTATTGTTGCGATTAATGATTCTTCCAGGTGTCTCATCTGTAGCTGCCAATGTTTTACCTAAAATCATTGCATTACATCCTACAACAAATGCTTTTGCAATATTACCATCTTTTCCTAGATGTCCTCCATCTGATATCATTCCTACATTATACTTTCTTGCAATATCACGACATTGCATTAATGCTGTAAATTGTCCTGATCCAACACCAGTTACTAATCTAGTAGAACAAATTGATCCATTACCAATACCAACACGAATACAATCAGAACCTGCATCACATAAAAATTTAAAACCCTCTGGATTACATACATTACCGGCCATGATATCAACGTTTAATGTTTTTAATTTTTGAATTACATTATACACAGTTTGATTATATCCATTCGCAACATCAATACATAATATATCTATTCCTGCTTCTACCAATTTTGTAGCTCTTTCATAATAATCACCTACAATACCAACAGCAGCACCTACTAATAATCTATTCTGAGGATCCAAAGAATATATATTTTTATTCATTTCATAATCCATTAAATTTTTATACAAAATCATACCCTGAATTTTAAAATTAATATCAGTAACTGGTACTTTTTCTATTTTATGTTCGTTCATTAAATCTATAACATCTTGTCTGGTAAATTTACCATTATACATACATTTTAAATTATGTTGAGGTGTCATAATTTCAGTAATTTTTACCGAATTATCCATATTGGTTATAATATGTTTATTTAAATCTCGCTTTGTTACAATACCCTTCAATATATTATTTTCATCTGTAACTAAATAACTATATACATTATGCTCCTTAATCTTATTCAATAAATCTTGAACTGTTTCTGTTTCTAATATTGTGTATGGATTTGTAATGATATAAGATAAATATCTTTTAACTTTATTGACCATATCAACTTGTTGCTCAATTGTATTATACCGATGAATTATACCTAATCCACCATTAAGTGCCATTTCAATTGCCATTTTATCTTCAGTAATAGTATCCATCGGTGATGAAATAAGTGGTACATTTAATGATATTTTATTCGTTAAATTTGTTTTTAAACTTATAGTTTTTCTACTTTGTATATCAGATAATCTTGGTGAAATTAATACATCATCAAATGATAACGTATCTATTATAGAGTTCATTTTCTAAGAATTATACTTATGTTATTACTATTTAATATTGTTATTTGTTTAATTATGTTTCTTTAACCATTCATTAAATACCTTCATTGCATCTTTCATTGATGGTGTTTGATGTGGATGATACTTGGCTCGATTATACATTGTTATTACAACTTGTTTTTGATAAGTCATGTCTCTATTTTTTATTATTTCTAATGTATCTAATGCCTTTTGCTTGTCTTTGAAACCAGTTCCTTTGGTTGATGTTTTTGGGTGATCATCACTATATAGTGATTTGTTTTCTTTCTTCATTATATTACATTTATAAAATAATTGGTTCCGACAAATAGCAGATAATAAGAACTCCGTTCTTAATATCTGGTAAATTTGTCTTGTAGCGTTCGTGCGTAGCACTTCACGGTTCTTCTTTAGTATAAGGCGCTTTACTCACAAGATTAATTACATCTAAATCACTCATACGGATCTTACTCGGATAAAATGATACGTTATTAAATGGTAATACATCAACATCTTCAGGATTTATTTCCACAACAGGAATAATTGTTTCTAATAATGTTTCTAGATATGGTCCCGAATATTTCCATCGACATGATTTACACCATTTACTATTCCATTTTCTCACAAAGGTTGCTTTAATTTTTTGATGAGGTGTTTTTGATAAGAATAAAGTTATTTCTGTAACATTAACAACAGGTGTTAGCACATTTGCTGGCATTCCTAATGTTTTAAACGCTTGGTATATTATATTTTCATATACTTTATATGAATCATCATCTTGTCTTACACAAAATATTTCTGGAAAACATTTATTGATATCCATTTTCTTAATAATATTATTATTTATTTAAAAATATTATTATTATTTCAATTTTTACATGATACTTTTTATAAATGCATCTTCATTTGGTTCTCTACCTAAAAATATTTTAATAGATTCCATAGATGGTCTAATTGATCCTTGACTTAATACTTGATCTCTAAATTGTATACCTATTTCAGAATCTAATTCATGATCAATAAATCTTGTAAATAAGTCTTTCGCATATACTAGCGACCATAAATATCCATAATATCCTGCATCATACCCTTCCATCAAATGACCAAATGACGCAACAGAATTTGTATTTTCTTGAATATCTAATCCTAATATTTCTTTTGTAATTCTTTTATTTGTCTCAAATGAATTATTATTATAATTCTTTGAATGCACATTCATATCTAAATAACAAAATGATAATTGTCTTGCATAATGATATCCTTGCAATATGTTTCTTTGTTTTTTTATTTTTTCAATTATATCATCTGTAATTGTTGGACTAATTATTTTTAATATCTTATTTGTATAAACCCATTCCTCAAACATTTGACTAGGTGTTTCTACAAAATCTGATTCACATGCAAAACTTGCAGTACTACTATTTTTAGATACTGAAGACATATGATGCATTACATGACCAAATTCATGAAAAAAAGTTTCTAATTCATCAAACGTCATATAATCTTTTGCAAAATTACACGCCATCGATGCAAAAGGATGTGTATCTTCTGATTTACTAATACATGGAAATACCGCAGCATGACCATATTTACCATCCCGTGGAAATAAATCAAGATAAAAATATCCAACTGGATGTCCATCACTTTTAACTACTAATAATTTAACTTCTTCATTCCATAATGTATTTTTATATTCTTCTGTTATATCATCAAATGTATAATTTAACAATGTCTTATATATGTTAATAACATTCTTTACCGTTTGTCTTACCGGAAAGTATTGTTTTAATTCTTCTTTATTTAGTGATAATTCTTTTTCGGTATGAATTCTTGAATAATATGCAATATCATATAGTTCTATTTTTTCTATTTTATCTTCTATCGCATAAGATAATAATATATCTATATCTCTTTGTAATAATGGTTTAATTTTAATTAACAACTTATCTAAAAAATTCATAACTGATTGTGTTGATCCAGCCATAGTATCTTCCAATTTATAATCACTATAATTTTCTACACCAAATAAACTTGCTAGTTCTTGTCTTAATGAAAATACTTTTTCTACTATTTCAACATTGGTATTTATTGCACGACAACCAAATTCAAAATTTAATTTTTTACGTATATCTCTATTTTTACAATATTCCATCATTGGCAAATAATCAGGATAATCTAAACTGACTTTTATTTTATTATTATCAATTAAATGATTTTCAATAAAAGATTTTGGTAATCCATCTACTTCTTCCATTGTAAATTCAAAATGTTTATTATAGTTATCTACATTTAATTGAAATTCGGTTGTTAATTGTGTTATTTGTTTTTTTATTTCTTTTACACGATTATATTTTTCTTCAGGTAAATCTAATCCTAATTTTTTATAACAGATCATCGATTTTTCAATATAGGATATTTGTTCCCGTGATAAATTAGGTTTTTCTAGTTTATATTGATTATCGTAATAATATTTATTTATTTTATATAAATCTAATCTCATTGAAGATTCAATATTATATTGCGTTATTTTTATTGATATATTACTAGCATATTCACGTAATTTTTCATTTTCATGAAATTGTTTCATATTTAAATATGATAAATCAATATAATTATTATTAAATTTAATATAAGGTTCAATTAGATTATCCCAATTTAATTGTGATAATTCAATATTTAGTATTTTTTTATTTAATAATTCATTCATCTCAATATAATTAGCAAGAACATTATCTAATTGTTCATTTGTAAGATTTCTATAATTTAACAAACCAATCGACATTATAATATGTTATAATATTTTATATATTTTATATATAAAATATATAAATGTTGCCAAGAATTAATAAATTTCAACAATTAGATGTTTTCCATAAACCAGTGAGGGTGGTATCTGATGATGAAAAAATGTGGATTATAACACTTTATCCTATATCAACAATGCAAAAAATTGCAGTTAATAATTTAGTATGTATTGAAATTGGTGCAAGAGAAGGTGATATAATTAGTTTTAGATCTAATCAAACTGATACATATCGTTATGTTACTGGTCGTTATCCATTAATATAAGAAATAATTATTATTAATATTATGTTAACAAGTGCCTATAGATTTCATAGCATTCATCCTCTATTATATCCTGTAAAAATACTAAAGAATAATGAAAGAATAGAAATATTAGAATATTATGCAAAAGCTAAATCTGATATACATACTATTTATAGTAATGATTGGATATGTGTAGAATTAGATGCTAAAGTTGATGATATAATATGTATAAAATCTCCATCAGGGTCTATATATCGAAAAGTAATAGAGAAAAAAGAATAATATATATTATGGATAAAATACAAGTAGAAATATTAGATAAACATAGAAACTATTTACAATATTATAAGCCAAATGATACGTACTGGGGATTAGGTATAGAACATGAAACATATTTTGAATTCTCAAAATTATTAAATGTAGATCCTGTTAATTTTTATACAAATAATATTAAAAGAGAACGTTATTCAGTTGATTATTATAAAAGTTACAAACAAGATGTATATAAAAAGAGTGTTAATTTATTATTAAAAAGTAAAAATAAAAATTTTGCAGTTGTTCCATTATTATTAAATAGTCATTCATTTACTCGTACAGATGCAAATAATAAATCACAAACAACATATTCTAAAAATCCGGTACCTAATCCAGAATTTAATGGTAAAACATTATTTGAATTTATATGTGATAAGGATCCATATTTTATTGAACAGTATATGAAAACATATATATTTGACGGAGATACAATTGAATTTATTAATTTGAATTTTTATAAAAAGACTGTACAAGATGTAATAGAGGAATTAGAAAATAATAAAAAAAGATTTATGTCACGATTACAAAAAGTATTTGCGGAGAATAACATTTATACTCAATATGGTACAATTAATTTTTGTAAGACAAATCATCCTTTTGTATCATTTATGACTAATTTAAATAATTGTTCTATTTTTAATAACATGACATATCATTTTAATTTTACATTACCAACAAAATTAAATAAAAATAATTATATTGAAAATTATACTTTATTTATTGAGCAACATAAAAATCTTATTAATATGATTCATTGGGTAGAACCATTATTAATTGCAATGTATGGATCTGGTGATATATTAGCTAAAGTAAATCCAAATTTATCTGATACATCTCAAAGAATTGCGAAATCTAGATATATTGGATTCGGTACATATGATGTTGATAAAATGACTTCTGGGAAAATGATGCATATAAAATCGGATGATAATCATTTATCTAATTTAGATTATTGGTGGTTTAATCAATATTATAAACATTCTGATTATACGAAAGAAGATTTGATTGGATTAGATATTAATTTTCATAAACATAAAAATCATGGTATAGAATTACGTATTTTTGATTATTTTGATGAATCTAAATTAGAAGATGCATTTACATTTATTGTATTATTAATGGATCATTCATTATCTAAAAAGGTAAAATCACCTGTACGTAATAAGTTATGGAATGAATATGTAGTTAATATATTAAATAATAGAAATGCAATAGTAAATGATCAATTATTGATTTTTTACAAAACAATATTTGATTTTAAACAGGATATATTGACAACATATGAATTATATAATAAAATCCACCATAAATTGTATAAGAAATATAATAATAATGGATTTTGTTATAAAAATATGATTCGTCAATTATCTCAATCTAACTCATGTAATATATGTTAACTTATTATAATATTTCTTTGATTTATTATAATATCCACCTGCATATTCTTCTTCTTCCCATGCTGCTCTTGGTTGTGCAAGTCTAGCTTGTCTATCTAATTCTTCTTGTGCAAGTCTAGCTTCTCTACCTATCTTTGCTTGGGCTTCTGATTCTTTTATAAAATTTATCATAGCTTCTATACGTTCTGCTTCTTTACGTTTTACTTCTTCACGTTCTGCTTCTGCTGCTTCTTTTATTGTACGTGATTCTTCTTCTGGAATAATATCCATGTAATATGGTAAAATATTATTTTTAAATGTCTGTATACTTTTTTCTTTTAAATCTAAATACTTAGAATAGATTTTATCTTCAATATATAATTCATATTTCTCTGAATCTATTACCAATCTATCTTCTTGGTTAATTTCTTTATCTTCAATATATTTTTGTGTTATATTATAAATACTATAATCATTGTGCTCCCAATTCGTATAATCTATATTATATAATATATATATGTCATCTATTCCAATTCGTGATGTTCTTTTTTTTATCAGAGCAGAATATTTAGGTGATTTATTTAATATTTCAATAATTCTTTTTAATATATTAGATATTTTTAATTCAGAAGATTCTATACGAGTATTTAAATCATGTATCAGATATGATTCACTTTCATTAATTATAAAATCAAATATAAGTTTAGATTCATTATATCCTCTATAATATTTAACAATGTGTTTATCATTAATTTTATGCTCATATATTTTTTTTAGTAAATTTAGTGGATACAGATGTCCTGCATGCTCTTCTCCATTATGTATTGCAACTTCCCTTAGAAATTCATTAATTCTGTATATGTGATTACCTCTTGTTATTTCATCATAAATAAAATTTAATATTTCTTCATTAATGATATTGTAATGATAAGTATTAAAATCCTCATTAAAATTGAATTCAATTTCAATAGTATTGCCATGATTATCAACTTTAATCATATTTTCAGATACTAAATATTTCATCAAATTATATTTACTTTTATCCTCTATTCCATAATCATATTTATCTGAAAAATAATATTTACACAAATATTTCATAATAGCATAATTTCCACATTTAGTAATATCAAAATTAATTGTGCCAATTTTAAATAATAAATGAATATTTATTACATTATAATTATAATTAACAAGTAATTTTATATTTAATAATCCTTCAAAATCATCATATACATCTTTATACGTTGATAATAATACACTTTCTGAATGATTTATTTGTAATTTTAACATTAAATTTCCTATTTGAATTAAATCATATGTAAGATTACTGGTAGGTTCTTTTATATTTAGTTCTGGGTTAATATATTTTATTATATCTATAAGTGATAATTGTTTATTTGGATTATTATGCATTAGATTACAAAGAAAAGTTACATTATCTAAACTCGGTCTAAAATTATAATTTTTATCTTGATACATATTTTGTTCAATTAATTCAGGTCTATTTTGAATTACTAATCCCCAATCATTTTTAACTTGTTGTAGTTTTTCAGTTAAAATTGCATTAATATTTGGATATTTTGCATAAAATTCTATTATTTTACTATCGTTTAATTTAGAAATATCAAATGTATAATCTTCTTTAATTAATATATAATTAAATAAATTTAGCAACGTAGTTTCACCACAATCAACATATTTATGTTCTACATCGTGTTCACCTGTAAATATTATTTGACTTTGAGGTAACATAAATTCAGATTTTTCTGGTAAATTACTATAAAATAATTTATCGGTTTCACTTTTATCTAATAATATGTTAGGATTATTGCGACTAAAATATAAATTATCATCTCTTGCACCACTAATATTTATTAAATTATTTCTTGGATTTATTGGTAAATAAGGTATTACATTTGATGTTACGCCATAAAAATAATCCATTAATAATTGTTGGGACATTTGCAATTCATCTCCTGTTTCTTTATTTGTTTTATATGCCAAATAAATAAAATATGATAATTCAAATATTAATTTTTGTTTTATTTGTAATTTATCTTTTTGAATAAATTTTATCATTAATTTTTCTTTACCTTTATCATACGCAATTTTTCTTTTCTGATATATTTCTTCTAATTCATTTTCTTCTCTAACTAAGATTTGATTTAGTTCTTTTAATTGATTAATATATGTACAATAATTGTAACCTGGAATTAGATCTGGTGTAATATTTACATAATCAATTACAATCTTTATAATTTTAATTAAAATATTATAATTATCAGGTGTTGCATCTTTTTTACCTTTTAAAATATTTTTTAAATTATAATTAATAAT
>Ga0114971_10000830_pt1 | contig 20925 bp, 10 predicted proteins | sample M_140625_MF_Meta_FD_87320 | JGI IMG/M metagenome (GOLD analysis project Ga0114971, IMG submission 87320) | Freshwater microbial communities from Lake Montjoie, Canada to study carbon cycling - M_140625_MF_MetaG | ecosystem: Environmental > Aquatic > Freshwater > Lake | place: Lake Montjoie...
GATGTTGTTGTAAAGGTTTTTAGCCGAGATACCGATCGAGCCGTTGCCGTTCAGTGTGAGGCTCTGCAAACCAGAAAATGTCGCGCCGCTCGACCACGTGAAATTGTTCGCAAGCGTAACGTCGTTGTTGATGGCTTGGAGCGTGACCGCGGCCCCCAACACAACCGCGCCCGAGCCGAGCGCCGTGTTGTTGCCGACCTGCAGGGTGCCGGCCGAAAGCGTGAACCCGGCCTGGAAGTTCGATCCGGCAGCCCCAGTGATCGCGAGCGTGCCGGCACCGCTCTTCGTCCAGGTGTACGTTGTTGCAGCAGCATCCAGCGAGCCGATCGTGAGCGTGCTGCCGTTTACGGCCAGACCCGAATTTGCCGCAGCGGCGAACGTGCCGGAGCCGAAGCTCAGATTATTCGTGCCAACGAAAGTGAAAGTGGCTGCTGCTTGAACATTGTTATTTTGAAGAGTTACGGCCGAGCCGCTCGTGTTGTCAAGAGATAACACCCCCGAAGCGCTGACGTTCAGGCCCCCCGTGCCAAGTGCGTAGGCACTGTTTAGATTCAACTTCCCATCGTTATTATGCGTAAAACTCGAGAAACTGTTGCTGCCAGAGAGCGTGAGTGCGCCCGCATAAGTATTACTCCCGACATGACTCAGCGTGCCGCCAGAGATATTGCCCGACAAGACAAGGTTCGCGCCCGAGGCCACTTGGTACGTCGTGGTTCCTGTCGGAGAATTCAGAAAAATATTTGCGCTGATGACGTTCGTACCACCCGTGGTGTTGGAAGAGATGATCGCGCCAGCGTTGGAGGCAGTGGAGCCAGAGGTCAATGCCAGCGTGTAGGGGCCGGAGACTGTCCAACCAGAGGAAGTGGTGTCGTTAAACTTCAACGATGACATCGTGAGGTCTGCTGACAGAACGGGGTTCGTGCCAGTGGACGCGCCGTAGAAGATACCTGAATTGGCTGTGGGAGCGGCGGACCATGCACTCGTCGCGTTCATGTCGGTGCTGGTGCTATTCCACGTGACGTTCGCAGCAGGAACTGCTGGCGACCCGAGTACGGCGGCCAAGGCCGTGGCGATGATCGCTGCAGCAGCCATGCGATAACGCACGCCACCGCAGGAGCGATGATTCTTTGAATTTACCGAAGAGGAGTAAGCCGTGATTGCCATCGTGATTGCCATTTCAAGCAAAAGTTGAACCGATTTTAAGCATTGCACCCAAGAACATTCCGCAAGATCGATCGGCTGAAGAAGCCCGCCCCGAGACCTTTCATAATAGCCCCGAAAGCCGACGTTGCAACTGGAGGATCCTCCAGTTGCAAAGAAATTTATTGAAATACAATAAACAGTGGTTCCGTCCTGTTTTTTGAGGGGCCGTAGGCTGCAGAACCCTCCCAACCGCCCCGTAATTCTGCGGCAATAAGCCGCGTGGCGAACTGGCTGTAAGCCACCCGACCGGGTGGGCGACTGTATACTCAAGACAAAGACAAAGATTGAGTAGGGAATCTGAGGACCTGGGTATGCTCCGTGGCGTAGGCTTTTCTCAGATGGGGCGAAGAGTGGAGAATGACGTGCCGGCTACTCATAACCACAGTAAAAACCCGCAGTCCACAGTGAAAACAACGAGGCACCTCATGAACGATAACGGCCCACGCGACGACCTCGGCGTGCCCCGCGGCTTCACGCTCGTTGAGTTGCTCGCCGTGATTGCGATCATCGGGTTGCTCATCGCATTGCTGTTGCCCGCAGTGCAGTCGGCACGCGAGAGTGGCCGTCGACTCACCTGCGGCAACAACCTGAAGCAACTCGGCTTGGCGTTGCACGGTTTCGAGGCCGCCCGCAGGATGCTTCCGGTGAGCGCGATCTACGCTGTGATGGACCCCTCGATCAAAACGCCCACATCGGATCAAAAATGGAAAGACGGCCTGGCGACAGTACCCCAATACACCGCCTTGAGTGCGGCGATGAAGTTGAACACCGTGGCAGATGTGAGTGCGAATTCGCCCTATACATGGGCATCCGCGATCCTGCCGTATCTCGAGGCGCAGGCACACTACGACAGCTTCGTTTTTGGTCAAAAATACTGGGACCCCTTGAACCTGCCCGCGACGACGACGAGGCAACCGTCCTTGATCTGCCCCTCCGATCCCAAGAGCGTCGACGCGTTAATGCCGTCTCGATGCTACATGGGCAGTTCCTCGGACACAGCACCGAGGCACGGACTCTGGTACGGGGGATCGATGGGTCCGGTGACCGTAGATGGGGGTCCGGCTGCCTGTCCGACGACCGGCACTGGAGTCTGGTGCAATCTCACACAATGGAACTGGCGGATGGATATCGGCATGTTCGGACGTACGCAGATTCCTTCCAGCTTCGCCAAAGTGCGCGACGGCGTCTCAAACACGATTCTGCTCGCCGAAACCACGCCCTACCCGTGCGCCCACAACATGGCCTTCGGGTCAAATACCCCGCTGGTCACGCTGTCGATCCCGATCAACGCCTTGATTCCCGCCGCACAACTCAAGCAGATCATGTTTCCTGTTGCTGCTGACGGTTGCCAAGACGGCAGTCATTTGACGATGGGACCGCGGAGCGAGCACGTGGGCGGCGCCTCAATGCTGATGTGCGACGGAAGCGTCTCGTTCTTTCCCGTAGACACGGCGTACGATATCGTCTGCAAGCTCGGCACTCGGCAGGGTTCGGATGTTGCGCAGGTACCATGATCATAAATTTTTCCATTTTCAGAAGGTTTGTGCTCGCGGCCGTCGCCGCTGCAGTCCTGCCACAGGCCGGCGGGTGTGACTGGAGTTCGCGAGGCACCGTGCCCGTCTCCGGCCGGGTGACGTTCGGCGGCGCGGCCCCCGAGAAGCCCTGCGTCGTCTGCTTCGTGCCAGAGCCAGGGGTAAATGGCGGCGCGACATCGCAGCGGGCGGGCTTCGCTGAGACGCGGCCCGACGGCAGCTACACGGCGACGAGCTTCAAGCCCGGCGACGGTCTCTTGCCCGGCACCTACACCGTGCGGCTCGAATGCTGGAAAGTTCGCGGCAACCACGACAAAGAGGGCGTGAGCTTCGTGCCCAAGGGCTTCACGCCGCCCGCCGTGGTGGTGACGGAAGGGGCCGGTTCCGTCGCATACTCCGTTGACGTGAAGTGATCGAGTGAGGATCGGCCTACCTCGCTTCGGCCAAATAACGCCGGTCAGGCGGCCGTGCTTTTCGCCGCGCCGCCGCCCGCTCTCGAGAGGCCATCACCTACGGTTTCCACCAGCCGTCGAGGTTCGCCAAAAGCGTGCGCACGATCTCGGGGAGTGCGGCAGCGAGGTTCGTCGTCTCGGCGGGATCGGCGACGATGTCGAAGAGTTCGATTTCACCCCGTTCATACCGGGCCTGCGAGTCGGGATCGGTATTCCGGCTCTCGTAGCCCGCGTGCCCGATTCCGCCTCCGGCGGTTGCCGGCACGATGAGTTTCCACTTGTCCCGCACCGTCCATCGCCAGAGCAAACTCTTCGCGGGGTCGTCGAGATCGATGATCGTGTGCGTGTAGCATTCCCCGAAGATCTGCTTCCGCCCAGCGACGGCATTTTCGTCGAGCAGATTCACGCCCGGCAGGCCCTCCGGCGGCTCCACGCCACACGCCGCCAGCACCGTCGGTGCGATGTCGATCGCACTGGCCAAGGCATCGCTCATCTTCGGCTCAATCGTGCCCGGCCGCCGGAGCATGATCGGTGTTCGCAGGCCGCCGTCGTAGGAAGAGAGCTTCGACCGCGGGGCGAACCTCGCCGCCTGAGGGTCTTGGATCCAGCCGTTGTCGGTCACGTAGACGACGAGCGTGTCCTTCGAAAGCTGCTCGCCGTCGAGATGGCCGAGCAGTTCGCCAACCGTGCGGTCGAATCGCTCCACGTTACCCCAGTACCGGGCGACGTGGATGCTGTCGGTCTTCGCCGCGTAATGCTCGACGAGGTCTGCCGGGGGATCGTGCGGATCGTGCGGCAACATCGGGGCATACCAGATGAAGAATGGCTTCGTGTCCCGGCGGCAGCGACCGATGAAGTCGTAGATCGGCTGCAGCGTGGTGCGGCCGATGCCGAGCCCCTCGTCGCCGTGCCGCCCCCCCTTCGTCATCCCCTCGGTGAATCCGCCCCGTGAAAAATCCCCTTGCCACCACTTGCCTGTCTGCAAGCTCAGGAAACCACGCATCCCGAGCAGCCGCGGCAGCGTCGGCCACTCGGCCAGATGCTGGTTCATCCGCTCGCGGCCCGTCGCGAACACGTCCTTGCCGCCCGGCGGGTCGTTGCCGACGATCCTGTGTTCGTGCGGATAGCGACCGGTGATGATCGAGGCGAGGCTTGGGCAGCAGAGGCTACTGGTCACGTACGCCCGGCGATACACAAGGCTCTCGCGTGCAAGCCGGTCGAGATGGGGCGTTCGCAAGTGCTCATGCCCCATGAACCCATAGTCGCGCCAATGGTGGTCGTCGGAGACGATCAGGACGACGTTAGGGGGCTTGCCATGCTCCAAGCCGCTGGCGGTGCCGGCCGCTTGCACTGCTGCCCAGGTCGCCACGGTTGCCAACCACGGATAGGCAATCACCGTACACAACAGTCGCATTCGGCGATTCGACAACATGCGGTGCTCCTACCTGCGTTGGCCGACATCCTCGTGCCCTACAAACAGGCCACAGCGTAGAAAACAGTATGTCGTCTGCGACGTCGGCGTTCAACTCACGGGGCGCCGGGGCTCGCCAAGCTTGGCCGGGGCTCGCTCAGGAACGATTTCACTCGCGGCCGTCCTCCGCCCACGGCCGCACCATGCCGTCACGGCCGAGAGCAGTTCTTGTCTGCTCGACTGCGCGCTGCCGCTTCGCGAGGCTTTAGGATTTGGGCTGCGAATCCCTTCGGTCATCTCGGTGCTGCCGCGTCGGCGAGGAAGGCGTCGAACGTCCACGTCCAGTAGAGAAGCCGCTGCCGGGCAATCGGATCGTCAACCGTCTCAGCGATCGCTTTATCTCGCAGCGCCTTCATCTTAGCGACCGCCTCCGGTGGCCAGATCGCCTGGAAAAGATCGGGCGGAATCCGGCCGTCGTCGGCCAAGTGTCGCGGCCACTCCCCCTCCTCCCAGCACTTGCACTCCAGCCGCAGGAATTCCCGCACCGTGCCGCCCGCCTTGCCATAGAGCCGCTGGCACATCTCGTCGAGAACGGCGTCGACGTCGATGGCCGGGTTCCAGAGCACCTTCATCCACACGTAGAGCGTGGGCGCGGAGGTGGTCCAGTCACTCGCGAATCCACCGTTCAAGAACGAGCCGACGATGTGCCCCTTGTTCGCCTTGTGAAAATCCTGAACGACATGCGGGTATTGCACCGGTCCGTGTGTCCAGCCGCTGCCGCGATCGGTATAGTCCCAGTCGCAAATCGGGGTTCCGGCCTTCCGGCTCCACGCGAGCAGGTTCGCCTCAGTGGCCCGTCGCGCGGCGGGCTGCCGCATCAGGGCCATCGGCCCGCCGGTGGTGCAGACCATCACGGTGAGATTGTCGGGGTAGTCGACTTGCTCCGGACACTTTTGGTAGTTCCAGTAGGGCAGGTAGATCACCTTCTTGTCGGGCCAACGCCGCTTCACCTCCTCGCACATTCGCTTGACAAACAGTCCCATCACGAGCGATGTGCCCCCCTGTTTCGTCGTCTCGCGACACTGCTCGCACTGGCAGTCGAGCGAGAAGTCGCCGGGCGACACCGTCACGCACGTCGAGGTTACCCACGAGGCTGCCTTGCCATTGTCCCAAACCTGCTCGCAGCCGTCGAGCAGATAGGCCAGAGTCTTCGGCGAACTGTAACAGAAAATCGATAGCTTTGGCTTGCCGTCCTTGCCCTGCTGGAACATGTCCATGTCCTCGGGACGCTTCGACCACTTCTTGCCCCAGTCCTTCCACATCTTTTGCGGCTCGTGCACCTTCACGCGGTAGGGCCAGCTATTGCCTTCTCGCAGAAGCGGGAGGAAGTTCGTCAGATTGATCCGGTCCACTCCATCCGGGATCGCTCCGGCCTGAAACGGCAGCGGCTGCTTGTCGAACCACCGCGACTGCGTCGGCAACTTCCAGCCTTCAATTGGGTGAAACTCCCGCATCCGAAATAGCGGCTGGTCGCGGTAGTACACAGCCGGCACTGCTAGCGATTCACGAGTTTCGATCGTGCGGCCGCCGAGATCGGCCGGCCAGTACCAACGGACGCCCACGAACCGCTCTAGGAAGTCGGCTACAGCCCATGCGTCTGCTTCGTTCGCCCACGCAGCCCAGCGGTCGCTGCCCGGCGGCAGTTGCTGCGTGGAGCCGACCAGGAAAACGCGATCGGCCGCCGTCTTCACTTCAAAGCCCTCGAAGGGGAGCGCCGCGGCATCGATGCCAGCCCGGCGCGACGCTTCACCGTCACCGATCACGATCGCGGAACGATCCGCGGGCAGTTCCGTTACGACATCGAGCGTCGCGCCGGTCGAGAGCCGGACGACCTCTATCAGTTCGGCCACCAGCCGCCGAAGCTTGGGGCTTGGCTTTTCGACTGCGACATAAACCACGGCCCGGGCCACGCCGTCGCGGACGATCTCGACGGCCGCGTGGGGGGGAGCCGAGAGCATCGTGACGGGCGTGAGGTCGCGCGGCAATGTCTCCGCGGCCTGCGAGATGACTCCGCACAGGCTGCACGCAAACAGTAGGGATAGGACCGAGGGTTTCAACGAGGGGTTCATGGGCGATCGTTCTCCTTGTCTTCGTTGGTTCCGCCGATCCGCAGCGTGCGGTCGCGTTTCGAGGTCGTGGGATCTTGGAGTATGAGCGATGTGCCCGGTATTTTTATCTTCGTCGGCAGGATGAACTCGAACGCGACACTGTTGGCCCCCTTGCGAAGCGCGACGGATTCCGGACAGATGCGGAACAGATCAGGCGGCTTCTTGTCTTTTGTAGACGGACGCGGCAGCGGCAGTGCGACGCGCTTTTCGTTCACCCAGATCGCGGCCGGCACACCCGAACCCGTGAATCCGATCCGCCGCTCGCCGGCCTGCGGCGCGTACACCACAGCGGCGGCACGGATCAGCCCCTTCGCATTCGGCTTTGACTCGAGTTCGTTCCACCAGAGCACGCTCTGGGTCACGACGCGACGCCAGCCAGCCCGCTCGCGGTCTGCTGCCGTGGCCGGTAGTTCGGGACTGTCTGGCTCCTCGTCCAGTTCCGGTATCGTCGGCGAGTCCTGCCGTGGCCCCGTCTTTCCCTTGCCCTTCGGCTTGCCCTTAGCGGTAACCCCGGAGGGTAAGGCCCCTGGCTCGAACTTCACCCACCACTCCTCCTCGTGCACCTCCTCCACGCGCAGCACGCAGGGCGGTCGGTTGCCACCTCCCACATGCCACTGCACCGCGAGATCATACAGCCCTGGGTCGATCGTCGGTGGCAGCGGCGACACCGAGCGGTCGAACGCCTTGGATGACTGCGGGGCGATGGTGGACTTCTCTTGCCACGCTTTGGCCGTCGCCCCAGGCGGCTGTGCCACCGTGAACGACACCTGCTGCTCTGACTGCGTGAAGTTGTTGACCCTCACCCCAAGCGTGCCGCCAGAGACCGTGCTGAGACGCTGCGGCGCCCGCGCCAGCGGCAGGATATTCGGCTTCCAAGTGACGCGGCCGTCCTGCAACCCAGGGGCAGCAATCAAAAGTTCGATCCCTTGGTCACGCAACCCGCGCAGGCTCTGGGCCTGCGCGCGGGACATGCACAACGGGATTGCGAACGGCACCTCGACACCGGCAGTGGCGGTCTTCACGGCAACCTCGGCAACCGCCGCGATACCGGCCTGCACGACTGCGGCGGGCAGCCGAATCGTAATCGGCGTGGCCGCGACGGCCGAGGTGCGGATGGTGCCGCGAATCTCGGTGACGATCAGGTCACCGTCGAGGTAAGGTGTCTGTTCAAACGCCACGACGAACGGCTCAGGCAGATCGATCCTCGCACCGCACACGAGCAACTCGCCGCGGCGGAGTTCCACGAGCGCGGCGCCCACCCGCGCCGCCGGCGCGATGTCGAGCGTGATAGGAATGTCGGCCGTGCCTCTCGCCGGAACCGCGCCCGTCTGGGCCTTTGCATCGACGCGGATGTGCGAATCCCGGCAGCCGACCGAGAGGCCGGCGAGCGACAGAGGGGCCTTGCCCGGGTTGGTCACACGCAGCACTCCATGACTTGGCCCGCCGCGGACCAGCGGCTTCGTGGCGGTGAACGAGGCCCGGGGGCCCACCGCCGCAGCGCCGCGGACGAGTTTTGCCTGCGAGCGTGTGCCATCGGTCATGTCCTCGGCCTCAACTGTCCATTCTCCCTCCGCATCATCAAGCGAGAACGTGGCTGAAAAAACGTGCGGTCCAGAGCCGGTGGCCCATGCGGTCAGGGGTTCGACCTCGCGCCCCTGAGGGTCGCGGAACCGGACGCATGTGGTGTGTCCCGGCAGTGCGAGCGGCCCGCCGCGATCGTTCTGACGTGCCAACACAACGTGCACCTGTTCGAGCGGGACAACGTCGGCCTGCGAGAGACCAATGCCAAGCCCGCCCACCGGCGGCTCGGAGAGCAGCGCCAGGATCGTGCCCTGCCCCGCCACGACCGCGAGTTCCACTTCGAGGCCGTCCGCAGCGGCCCTCAGCGGCAGCATTGTGCCCGCGCGGAGATCGCGTACGGCCTTGATGGCTGGATCGTAGATCTTCAGCCGCGCTGCATGGCGTTTGTCGGTAGCGAGCGTCATCGAATTTTTCTTCGGATCTTCGGGGTTCACGAGCATCTTCCCAGCAGACTCCGAGACGACGAACAGATACCGCTGGCTGCCGTCGGGCGGCCCGGCCTCGAAGCCGCGGACGAACGGGTGGACTCCCCCCCGCTCGTCGCAGAACCGGAAGGACTCCTTCACGCCGGCTCGTTTGAGAACCGCGCGGACCAACGCGGCATTGCGATCCGGCACCGTGGAATCGCCGAGCAGCGAGAGATTCCGCGAGCCCCAGCTGCCCCCGAGTCCGTTCGGGCGGATCATGTTCTGCAGCCTGACATTCAGGAACAGCACCCAGCCCTTGCCCAGTGGCCCCGTGATCGCCAAGAGTTTGCCGCCGCTGCGAATCTCCTCGAGCCCCGTCCCCGGCCGGACCTTCGCGTTCTTGCCGAGCGTGCCGATCACCTTCACTCCCGCCAGCGCCGGAAACGCCTTGACGAGCGGCGAAAGATCGATTTCCTCCGCCGCCGCCGGACCGGCCTGATTCGTGGTCGCGACGGCCTTCCGCGCCTCCGGATTGCCCGCGTCCGCAGCCGTCTCCTCGTCTTCGTCGGCGATCGGCGCCGGCACCGCCGGCTCGTCGGCAGGTTCGATGCCCAGGCCGCCGAGCGTCGCGGCATCGTTGCCGTGCAGGACCAGGCACATACCTTCCCGCGTCGCCGCGAGGGTTTGCTCTTTGGGCTCGCCTCCCGCCATGAACATGACCCGCGTCGCCGCATCCGGCTCCAGCGCCCCCCGCGGCATGATCCCGCAGGCAACCAGCGCCTCGACGATATTTGGATCCCCATGCTGGTCGAATCGGCAGACCACCGCTGGCTCGAGTCGACTCCGCGTCTCCATGATCACCGGCTTGAGACCGTTGATCGTTCGACAGACGCTCTGAAGAAATTCCCCTTCGGGCGTGATCTCGCCATCGGGCTTCGCTGGCACGGCCCCGAACCCGTCGCCGGGCCCGTAGACTAGGAACATCCGATCGTTCACGCCGAGGGCGGCCCAGAAGAGGTGCTCATTCGCGGGAAAATAGTTTGCGTCGTCGATTCAGCCGGCCTGCAGGCTGACGAGCCTGCTGCCTGGACGGAGCCCGTAATACGGCTGGGCGTTGACGAACCCACGAATGAAATCGAGCGTGGCCATGTTGTTGTAGCCACGGGTGTTGAACGAGTCGAAGTGGCCGAAGCCGCTGGCGTGGGTGGCACCGGGGCCGATCACCGCCGTGGGCTGCATCTCCCGGATGACCTCGGCCCGCATCATCGGCGCCTCGACGTCGCTGAACTCGCGGTCGGCGACCCACTTGATCGGACTGGAGCCGAACTGCGGGTGGTCGAGCCTCGCGAGTTCCGGCCGCATCGCCTCGTCCCATGAGAGGCAGTCGGTCCGGAAGAAGTCATTGAACCGCGACAGCGTGGGCACTTTGATCCAATCATTTGTGCGAAGAATCCGCAGCCGGGCCGCATGCATGGCCGGTGATTCGTACTTCGTGCTGATCTCCTCTGTGAGCAGTGCCAGGAGCAAGCCGCCGTCTTCGGGCAACATCGCCGTGGAGAACCACTTGCGAAACCCGTCGAACGACGTGCCCTCGGGATGGAGGATGACCTCCTCCGGATACAGCTCCGTCGGGTCCTGCATGGCATGGTCCTTGAACCAGCGATACGGAAACCGGTAGTCGCCTTGATCGCCGTTGATCCCTATCCGCCGCAGGGTATCGACCATCGCATCGGAGTTGTTGCCCCGGCCGAAGTACATCCAGGCGAGGTCGCGGCGAAAGTCGTAGGCCGCAAGCCGGCCCGTCGGGACCCGAATCACGGCCACCTCGGCGCCGGTGGGATCCAGCACGCGGCCAGTGAACAGGCACGGGCCCACCGGCAGGGAAGGATAGGGAATCTCGAACTGAACGCTCGCGGGTTGCTGCTTCGTGCCCGGGCTGAACGTCTCCGGCTTCCCGTTCCAGAACGTGCGCCCCCAGCCGTCGCCAAATGATGGCACGAGCGTGAACGTGCCAGCGGGGGACTCCGGCTTTCCCTTCGGTTCCGGCGGCCTTACGAGGTTGAACGCGATTCGAAACGTGCCCCCCTCTGGCTGAAGCCCGTGGTCAATCTTCGCCACCGACCATGTGAGTGGCAAAGCAGGTCGCGGGGACGGCGGCGCAGCGGTGGCCACGAATGGCAGGGCGGCGAGCAGCAGGCTGGCGAGCACCAATCGTGGCGCCGACGAAACCGCCCAACGAACAAGGAATGTCTTCGTGGTGTTCATTTTTGTTTGTCTTCCTGTTTCTGTTCCGCACCCTTCCGCCACTTGCTGAGGCCGTCGGGTGGACACAATCCAAACGACCACGAATCGGTGGCCTCGCTCGCCAGTGTGAACCGTAATGCAGCACCGTCAAAGTCGACTTGCCGCGGTGGGTCAAACTCGAAGGCTAGGCCGAAGGCTAGGCCCGGGAGCGCCAACTCGGCGGCTGCGACCGTGACTCCCTCGCCGGCTTCCGCGTCCGACTCGCGATCTGCCGCATCGACGGCGATGATCCGCTGCCACTTCGGCACCCCCCCTGCCGGCAATACGTACTGTCCCGGCACGCTGAAGTGGACCTGCTCCGGGTAGGTCCAGTCGGTCACCAGCCGCACCTTCACCCGATCGTCGAGGAAGTCCATCCGCCAGCGGACGCGGTCCTGCGCATGCGCTACGAGCGAGGCTGGAGTCGCCTGAGGCCAAGTGAATGAATGCCGCTGATCGCGGTGGAGGAGTTCCTTGCCTTCCGCCGCGATCGTGAACATCGGCTCTCCATCAAGCACAGCCCTCCCGTCGGGACCGATGAGCCGCACCATGGTGCCGTTGAGCATCATCGCCTCAGCGACGTAGTCCCGGCCGCGAATTCGATACCGCGGCTCGGCCATCGATGAGTAGTCAAACGCCAGTGTCGGCGGAGCAGTGTAGGCCGCGACGGCGGGGACCGTCACCGGCCGCTCACGATCGCCAACAGATTCAGGCCGCCCACGTTCCCCGAAGGCGAGCCGCCCGCCGTCCGCAGAACTCGCGACGGAGTAACCGACCCAGCCGCCCCGTGCGACGGGTGGGCCATCGCGGAGCACGCGGAGGTAGCCGTGGCTCCGGAACGTGAACCAATTCGCTTCGTCCCGCGGATCCACCAGCGTCCGCACGGCATTGTCGCCCCTCGGCTGGAAATCGACCGCAGCGTAATCGGTGAATTGTCCGCCGTCGATTCGCACTACCACAGCCTCGTCGCTTTGTGCCACGACCGTGACGGCCCGCACGGCCAGCTGCGCTGCCGCCCGGTGGGGCTCGTGCACCGCCGCGAAGACGGTGCCGTGGACGCCCTTGCGGCGGGCCAGGAGCATGCCCAGTTCCGGCCGCTGTTTCGGCCGGTTGTGCTCCGTTGACACCGCGTCGATGAGCTTTGGCCCCCACGTTCCGCAGACCACTCGCGTGTCGGGCTCACCCGCCATCGTCACGCGAACCCTCGCCGCCCCATCGTCGCCCACGAAAAAGTCGAGCTGCCACGGTTCCCCCGTATCGATTCCTCGCTGGTTCTCCAGCACCCAGAACCGCGGACTGGCGGTGACTGCGGTATCGAAGCCGTCCGTTACCGGCCGCGGCCGGCCCATGCTGTGAAGCAGCCAGTCGCAGGTCCGCGGAGAGCCGCTGGAGGCCGCAAACAAGTCGAGTAGGTAGCGTTCTGTGAGTACGAGCGCCCGCGTCTGCTGCACCCCGGGGAAAACGCCCTCGGCTGAGGTGACGAGAAACTTTGCCTCGGGAGTGAACTCGTGACGGATGGCGCACGGGGCCGGGCGGGTGTCTCCCTCGTCGATCATCAGCGTGCTGTGCCCGATCGTGTTTCGCGTCCAGCCGAGCGCACAGTTCTCGTACTGGATCATGTTGAAGTCGGGATAGAGCAGTGTGCCAGCACCGTGGAGCGTGATCGCAAACTTGTCGGCATGGTCGTGGCCGTACGCTTTTGTCATCAACTGAAAGGCAGCGATCGCGTTGGGGTCGGTCCAGTAGGCGGGCGACTCGACCGAACGCAGCATCGCCAAGCCGAACGTCGGCCAGACCCGCGACGGTGCCGAAGGGAACGCGAGGGATTCGGCGGCGGGCAACGGCGGATTGTCTAAAAGGTCTGGACGGTAGCCGGGAATCATCGATACGAACTTCGCATATGCGGGGTCGCCGCTGGCCCTGTAGCATGCGATGATCGCGTCGTGAAAGGCGTGCACTGGCCGCGCGGGCCCCTTCTTGGCGACGGCGCCGACAGCCTGATCGACGAGGAACAAGTCGCCCGCGGCGTTGGTGGCGCCGTCTCCGTAGGTGGCCACTCTGATCCGCGTGTTGCCCGCCGTGTCGGTCTCGGGCGGATAGGATGAGTCGAGAAAATAGTCCATCAGCCCACGGGGACTGCTGCCGGTTTCCGTGCGGGCCGAGAACCAGTCCTGGCCTGTCACGAGCCGACCGTACCACGACATCCTCGCCATACAGAGGAGGTCTGCGTGCATGATCGGGTAGATCGTGGCCTCGTGCCAGGGGCCACCGTCGAGGAGCGTGCGGTCGAGCATCGAGAAGTAACTGCCGTGCCGCTCAGTGCGGCCCTGCAGGAAGGCGAGCGACGCCGGTTCCTGGAGCGTGAGGCCCGCGAAGGCAGCCATGAAGAGCGGCTTGAACTCCAGATTCGGCGTGTACCGCCAGGTGTCGAGCCACTTCATCCGAAACCGCGCTTCGTCAAGCAAGCCCTGCTCGATGGCCCGCCTGCCATCCGGCGAAAGGCCGCGGTACACCCAATCGAACGCCACATAGTGATCGGGCGACGTTCGGTAGTGAATCTCTGGGTTCGTCGGCTGCCCCCGCCGCCAATAGCTTGGGTCGTCGAGCAACTCGCGGTGCTTCTTCGGCGTGCCTCGCAGGCCCATTAGCCATTGCTCGGCGATGGCCGCGTGCACCGGATTGCCCTCTAGAGCGAAGAGAAACGCCGCCGCGCGGCCGTCGCGATTCACGGCGGCTGCCTCCATTTCCTGCTTGCGCTCATTCGCCCATGGCTGGGTGGCCACGAGGTCCAGAACCTCCCGTCGCTTCTCCTCGGGCATGAAAAACGGCCTGCCGTGCGCCGGGACGATTGGAACCACGTCGTACGCTAAAACCGGCCGGAACGCGATGCCCATACCGACGAACAGGATCGCGGAGACCGCACGCCATCGCAGCAACACAGATTCCAGCCCGACCGCCGCGAGTGGCATTATGATGCGCCGCCATTTCTGGAAGACAGTTCCAGCAGGCCGCGTTCGAATCCGATGGCCACGGCCTGTGCCCTGTCGGATGCGCCGAGGATTGCGAGCATCTCCGTGATATGAAACCGGACCGTTCGCTCCTCGATTCCGAGCGCTCTGGCGATGCTATCGTTGGTGAAGCCACGCCGAATCAGGCCGAGGACATCTAACTTCCGCTGCGAGAGCGAGCCTGAAGCCGGCCTCACGGATGCCGCCGGAAACAACTTCGTAGACAACGTTCTGCGGCACGCGCCCTGGATCGCTTGGACCAGCTCCTTGCGCCCAATCGTCTTGGGCAGGCAGCCAATGGCCCCGGCCCGCATGGCGAGGCTGACCTCCCGCGGGCTGCAAGAAGACGTCAGCATCAGCACACACGCCTCGGGGAAAGCCGCAACTATCTTTTTGGTCGTTTCGATGCCGCCCATCAACTCCACGGTCGCATTGAGCAGACAAACGTCGGGGCGATGCTTCCGCCAGAGGCCGATCGCCGACGCGGCATCATTGACCTGTGCCACAACAAGGACGTTGGTGTTGAGCGACACCTGGTTCGCGATCCCCGCTCGAATGACAGGATGGTCATCCACCAGCATCAACCAAATCGCTGCAGTCGCCTGGGGCTCTCGCGAAGAAGGAACAGTAATTTTCTTGCCCATCGTGCAAAATCCCTGCGAAGCACCATAAAAACCAGCCACATGAGGGCCTCTTGGTTCCAGTGAGTCGCCAGCCGCGACCCGGTCCTTACACCCTGCTGCCACATGGCTCGTATGGCGACGCTACGGCGAGTTGGTAAAGTTGACCCCGTCTGAATCGACTACCTATACGTTCGCCCTTATCCCGCCGCTCCGTAGGCCGGCAAGCTGCACAAAAACCCTCTCGAAATGGGGTGCCGATCTGGTGCAAACAATACTCTTACAAAGAGCATGGCTCCTCCTCGCGACGAGATGCAAGTGACAAAACGAAGCCAAGATGCCGACTGGGAATGGATTGTCCGCGCTCATGCGGCAACCGTCTGGCGCATCGCGCGTCGACTTCTGCCGGACGAAGCCGACGCCGCCGACTGCTTCCAAGACACATTCGCCTCCGCGCTGACAGCCCAGCGCAGACAGCCGATCAACCATTGGCCAGCATTCCTGCGAAAACTCGCGACCGCCCGCGCAATCGACTTGGTGCGACGCCGTATCCGGCAGCGTCGGCTCGCCGCATCGAGACACGACCTAGACGCGTCTGCTAGCGGCCTCCCCGCCCCGAGCGAGATAGCTGAGGCGAACGAACTTGCCGAGCGACTGCGCGCAGCGCTGGCGGAGATTCCTAGGCAGCAGGCCGAGGTGTTCTGTCTGGCCGTTCTGGAGTCGATGCCGCATGCCGAGGTTGCCGAGCAATGCGGGATCACCGCCAACCACGTCGGTGTGCTCATCCACCGCGCACGCGCACGCCTGCGGCCCCTCCTGACCGTCGACTCTCCCTCCCAGTCTGTGACGGAAGCCTGACTATGCTCGAGCCGCCATTCATCGATTCAGAGACGCCCGAAACAGGAGACGACATCGTTGACATCGCGGTTGCCTCGCTCCTCCGCGTTACGACCAATGCCGTCGGGCCGCCCAGGGAAGCGCTCGTCGATCGGGCCATTCTTTTCGACAGAGCGGTGGAACCACGGCGTCGGAACTGGCCTTGGGCCGCGGCGGTTGCCGCGGTGACCATCGCCTCGGCCGCGCTGCTGTGGCAGGCCCTTTGGGCGGGACGCGTTTCCGAGACGGCTTTCCGGACTGGCGACGGCACGTTGGCCGAGGTGGTCGCCTCGCACCGTGCCGTGGCTACCGACGCCACGTCGATAGCCGTCGGGCAGCGGTTCGGCCCAGGCACGGATCCATCCTCGCGGGTGTCGCTGGCGATGGGCGCTGTCGAACTTGCCTTCGACAACGGGATTCAGATGGTGCTCGAGGGGCCGTGCGAACTCGAAATCATTGACGCGATGCGGGCCACGCTCCTTGCTGGCCACGTTGTCGTTCGCGTCCCCGACGGAATCGACGGCTTCCGGCTCGAGACACCCGCAACGTCACTGGTCGATCTAGGCACCGAATACGCCGTCAAGGTAGGGCCGAATCTGCTCACAGACGTGCAGGTCTACGACGGCGAGGTGCTGGCCTCGAGCCGCGCGCAGACTGCTAGGGGAGCGTTCCCGCGGCGAGTGAGCATGGGCGAGGCGGTGCGATTTAGCACGCAACCCGAGATCGAACCGCTGGCAATCGAGTTTTCAAAGGAGCGATTCCTGCGTTCGCTTGCGACCACTGATCGCAAGCCGGGCCGAGGTTTGCACGTCAATCCAAACCATCGAAAATCGGCAGCGGTTCGCGAGTTCGGCCAGATGACACGCGAAGCGATCCACGTACTCCCAGCCCTAAGCCAGATGACGATCGATGGCCGACTCGACGAATGGAACCCAAAGGCTGTGATACGGCGGCCGCATGGAACAGGGCAATCTATCGAGGCCAGGATGATGTTCGACAAGCGGCACCTTTACATCGCCGCGCACGTCGGCGATCCGGCGCCCATGCGCAATGCCGTGAATCCCTCACTCGACGCCGACTCTGCCTGGCGGGGCGGCGCTGTGCAGGTGCGGTTCTGGGCCGACCGTGTTGTCGGGTGGCCTGCGGTCGGAGACGCACCCGAGTACTTCAGTATGCGTCGCCTTGAGCCAACAGAGGTCGACCGCAATGCGGCCAGCAACCCGCGGCTCTCGCACCTCACACTTTGGCACCACGCACCCAGCGGTCAAGACTGTCTCTTCGTGACCAACGGCATGGTCTACAATACCGGTAAACTGAACCCGCCAGGCTATCAGGGCCGCTGCGTCCGCGACGCAGACGGGCTCGGCTACACGATGGAATACGCAATCTCGTGGGAACTGCTCGGAACCGCGGACGATCCACCCCGTGCGGGCGACGTGCTGGGCACCGTCTGGCAAGTCCACTGGAGCGATGCAACGGGGACGGTATGGCGGGATCATCTCGTTGAGTTCCGCAATCCTTCCGAACCGGATCTCATCTTCGTCTGGGAGCGTGCGGCCACTTGGGGCCGCGCAATCTTCGACGCTCCCTGATGCCTCCCCTGATCGAAGAACCCGAGCACATGACCATGCCATTCATTCCTCCATCACCATGCAGACCGTCGGCGTGCCGCGCGGCAGGTCTGGCCGCCTGCCTCCTTCTGGCCTGCGGAGCAGCCGACGCGGCGGCCGGGCAGTTGCAGAAGTTCCTTGACCGTTCCAAGGCCTACGCGGCCCTGCCGCGGGTCGCCCACGTGCCGCAGTTCCACCTCGAATCAATTCCGCCCGGCCAGCACGCCGCGGGCACGGAGTGGTGGTATGTACTCGACGGCGACGAGCGGATCGGACTCATCCAAACCTGGACGAAGGAGATCGAACTGTTCACCTTTCGCCCCCGCGGCTCGGCCGTCGGGCCGCAGCCCGAAATTCCAAACGTCCACCACTGGGCCACCCTGATCGGCGCCCGGATCCAGATGTACGGCACGCAGGGCTTTCCTTCGGCCACGGGCTTCACGGTCCGCTTCACGAAGGATCGGGGCGACACGCTGGCCTTCACGTCCGAGCAGGAGATCCCCGGCGGCATCTCCGGCACAAGCGAGTTCCGTCTCTCCTGGGACGAGAAACTCGGGTACGTCTGGCACGGCGTCACCCGGTTCTCGACGCCCAAGTCGATCGATGTCGAGTTCAACAACCTGCTGGCCGGCGGGGTCTCTGAGTCGCGGGCCGACCGCAAGCGGTGGCAGAAGACGGTTCGCTCGCACGCCGACGGTCGGATCGTCTTCGTCCATCACAATCCGCTCAATCTGCCCGCCGAAAAGATCGCCCCCGGTGGCTTCGTCGGCTTCGTCGCGGAGGACGGAATGAATCCATTCGTGGATATCGAGCAGACGAGTGAGCCGGTCAGGATGTCCACCTGCAGCCAGTGGTACGACCAGCACATCATCATGAAGCGGCCAGCGGCACCGGGCTCCGACGACCGCTACCACACCGAGGCCTCTTACCGCTTCTTGTCGCTGCCCGGCCCCGTGGCACGGGAACTCGAGGCGGAAGCCGTGAGCGTCGAGAAGGGACCTGGCGACTCGGGACGCATGGGCTTCCTGCAGAACGTCGTGAACGATTTCGAAACGGGCGTGCCATTCGGGCAGGTCTACAATGGCCCAACCTGGCGGCACGCCAACACCACCGATGCGTGCGCGCACTCGGGCAAGAAGTCGCTTGAGCTCGCGGGGACGGCTCACACCGTCAATGCGGTCTCGCCGATCGGTGCTGGCACCGCAATCTACGGCGAGACCAAGAAGCGGTACCGGCTCTCCGGCTGGGTGAAGACCCGCGGGCCTGCCAACGCCTGGCTGCAGATCGACGATGTCATCTTCAACTGGGAAGATGTCAAGGCATCGCACAGAACCGAAAAACTCGCTGGCGACAAAGACTGGACTCGGCTCGACGCCGAGTTCACCCCGGCGCCGAACGATCCCTTTCTGCTCGTAAAACTCTGCGTCGAGGGCTCGGGAACCGCTTGGTTCGACGACCTCGAACTCGTTGAAATCCCCTCCTCCCCCACCAAGACCGCAGCTTCCACGCGGGTCTCCAACCCCTGAAAAGAACGCCATGCACAACCTCACCTGGACCGGCCGCCTAGCCCTCTGCCTCGGCATCATGATTTCGGCTGACGCTGCCAGCGGCTACGTGGCGATCGTCAACAAGACCGACCACTCCGAAATCCACGTCGTGCCCACACCGGACAAAGTGACGATTGACGGGAAGCTCGACGACTGGGACCTCTCCGGCGCGATCCTGATGTTCCTCGATGAGTCGAGCAAGCAGACCTACTCGGTTCGCGGCGCGATGATGTACGACAAGGATTTTCTCTACGTGGCAGCGCACGTGAAGGATCCGACGCCGATGGTCAACAACTACGCATTCGGCGGCCAGGCCAACATGGCCTGGAACGCTGACTCGATCCAGATCTTCCTGCTGTCCAATCCCGACATCCGCTCCACCGCCTCGCGGCAGACCGGCAGCCGGATGTCGCCCGAAGACGCGAAGTACGCGCAGACCTTTGTGCTCTGGTACTCGACCCAGGACAAGGAACCCGGCTACGTGGCGATGTACACGCTCCAGTACAAGGACGTCACGCTCAATCCGCAGGGGGTCGAGAAGGCCTGCCGCAAGGACGACGACGGCAAGGGCTACGTGCTGGAATACCGCATCCCGTGGGCGGTGCTCCGCGCGCCACGGCCGCTCACCGCGGGCGACAAGGTCCAGATCCAGTGGCAGATGCACTGGGGCAACGACCTCGGCACGGCGGTGCGGACCGGCATGACCGACGTCCGCAACGCCGCCAGCGGCGACCTCGGCTACATGGGGCCGGCCTGCTGGGGCACGGCGATCTTTGAGAAGGCTGGCAATCTCAAACTGGTCGAGAAGTCGGTCACAGGGCGGGCCGAGGGGCACATCCCGCTCGAGTTCGCGTTGGACAAGCCCGGCAAGGTGAGCCTCGCCATCTGCGATGCCGCGGGGCGGATCGTCCGCACAGCCCTGGGGGCGCAGCCCTATCCCGCCGGCAAGCAGACCTGGATGTGGGACGGGCTCGACGACGCCGACAAGCCGGTCTCGCCGGGAGCCTACACGGTGAAAATGCTCACGCACGACGGCATCGGCCAGAAGTTCGTCTGCGACATCGGCGTGAGTGGCACGCCCCCCTACCAGACCGATGACGGCACCGGAGGCTGGGCGGGCGACTACCGCTTCCCGCAGACGGCCGCCGTCGACGGCGATGCCGTGATCCTCGGCACCGCCATCGCCGAGGCCGCGCAGGCCACGATCCGCACCGATCTCGAGGGACGCAAGCAATACGGCACGGCGGCGGCCGGCCATGCGGTCGCGCTCCACGACGGCTTCGGCTACCTGCTGGCTGCCAGCGGGGCACAGATCACAAAGTTCAAGCTTTCCGACGGGCTGCTCTCGCCATTCGCCTCGGGCCGTCCCGAAGTGTTCGTGACCACGAAGGGGCCGGAGGAGAGCAACCCCGACTGGGCCAAACGCTCGTGGATGCTGATGGCGCTGGCCGTCGTCAAGGATCGGATCGTCGTCAGCAGCAGCGCCGAAGGCAAGCTTTTCCTGCTCGACCTCGCCTCAGGCGAGCCGCGCGGCGAGGCGCCGCTGGACAAGCCCTTTGGCCTAGCGACCGCTCGCGATGGCACGCTCTACGCGGTCAGCGGCGATGCCGTCGGCCGCTATGACCTGGCGGCGAAGAAGTTCACGCCCGTCGCCACGGGCCTCGACGAGCCGAAGCACCTCGCCTGCGATGCCGCAGGCAACGTCTACGTCTCCCTTCATGGCAAGAGCATGCAAGTATGGAAAATTGCTCCCGACGGCAAGGTGCTGAACAAGTATGGAAAGACGGGGGGACGGCCCGAGATCGGTGCGTTCGATCCCACCGGAATGCGCAAGCCCTACGGCATCGGCGTGGACAAAAACAGCCGGCTCTGGGTGGCCGAGGCTGACCCGCAGCCCAAGCGCTACTCCGTCTGGAACGCCGATGGGACGCTCTGGAAGGAGTTCTTCGGCTCGATCGACTACTCGACCGCGGCCTACCTCGACCCCATGAAGCCTGAGCAGATCTATGCCCAGTCCGTCCGCTACCGCGTCGACTACGACAAGGGAACCTGGTATCCGGAGGAGACGATCATCCGCAAGCGGATGGAGGAGGACGTGCCGTTGACAGCCCCCCTGGCCCACGGCGGGGCGACGATCGTGCGGAAAGAGGGCCGCACGTTTTTCGTTGTCGGCGACGGCCTGACGATCTACGAGCAGACCGCCGCCGGGGTTGTGCCGCGGCTCGCC